>JAEEGK010004589.1_pt1 | contig 33767 bp, 20 predicted proteins | sample 8958771 | NCBI WGS metagenome assembly JAEEGK01 (sample SAMN16246547, study PRJNA631951) | gut metagenome | biome: gut microbiome; feature: rumen; material: SC-attached | host: Bos | place: Iran: Karaj | collected 2018-10 | reverse complement strand
TTCTTCTTCATCACCTTGAAAAATTGCTCTTAAAATATCTTCTAAATCATTTTCATTTAATTTAATTATATGATCTTTAGTTTTTTGATATATTTCATCCTTTTCTTCTAATCTAATAATATTATGTACACTTCTAAAAAATGAATCAATAAATAATCCAACTTCTGATCTTGTTATTAAATCCATTGATTCATTTTCAAGACAAAAATAATTTAAACATATTGATAAAGCATCATCAAAATTTTCATCTACAATAAAAGGTATTATTGAAATTAATTCAAATTTATCAATTTTTTTATTTCCTATTTTATTATAATTATTCATTATTTTCATAAATAAATCTGTTTTTGATGTAACAGCTTCAACTTCTGTTGATGATGATACATAAAATTTAGTTGGTTGCATTGACATTAAATGTTTCATAAATTGTTTAGCAGTTTCAATTGACCAATTAAAAAAAAATTCTCCATATACATCATCAAAACAAGGAACATTTAATGATCTACCAAAAAAGTGTTCAAAATATTTAGTTTTAACTCTAAAAATTTTTTTACTCATTTTTTAATTTAATAAAACCAAATTTGAAAAATAAATAAAAAAATAATTTAAAAAAATTTAAAAAAATAAACAAAATTAAAAAAAAATATTAAAAATTAATATGTCAAGTTCAAGTAATTCATCATCATCAAAAATCCCAAGAGACAATAATTTAGATCTTCAAGAAGATTCACATTCACATCATTCTTCATTATCAAATTTACAAAACCAATCATCATCAAAGAAACTAGTAAAAAAATTAGGAAAGAGAACAAAAAAACCAAATAAACCATCTCAAAAAAAGTCAAAAATAACAAATAAAACAACAGCACCAACAGAATTAAATAATTCATATTATAAAAATACAAAAGAACATTTTTTATATATGCCATATTATCCATTACCAGATTTAAGTGATTATGTAGGTGATTTAATAGAAGTTAGAATAGCCTCTGAATTTTTATCCCAATCAAATAAAGCTTTTATAGAAAGAAGAATATGGGGAAGTGATATATATACAAGTGATTCAGATCCAGTTTGTATTTTACAACATTCAGGTTATTTTCAAATTAAAGATTTACCACCAACTGATCATAAAGGTGTTAGTCTTTATTTAAGAGTTTCTAAAGGAAGAGCAACTTATAATTCTTCTTATAAAAATGGTATTAAATCTAAAAAATTAAATAATTATCAAGGTCATAGTATAAAACCTGAAAATTATGATACTTTAGATAAATTAGGTAGTAAAGAAGAATTAAAATTAATGGCTTCTAAAATGCCTCTTGTTAGTGAATATGAAAGAAAAAAACCTATTCCTAATAAATTAGCTGATAATGCTTATTATACTGAATTTAATATGATTTTTAATTTATCTTATGAAATGTGGTTAGCTTATTCTCTACCTGCAATTTGTGATAAAGGACATGATTTTAAAGATTATACTTCTTATAAATTAAAAGATAAAGTTTTATATATTGAAACTAGTGATAAAAGATATGAAATTTCTTTAAATGTTTTTGATCATACTAATGATGATTATTTATTTGAAGAATTTGAAACTTATAATTTTGCTGAAGTTATTGATCCTATTGAGAAAGATAATGATTTTATGCTTGATAATCCTGTTCCTTTAGAAGATAAAAATATTATACCAATATTTCAAAGATTAGATTGGCATGAATTTATTTGGGGTGAAAAAGCTTTAAAAATAAAAGATAAAACAATTGAAGATATAAAATGTTTTAATTATTATTATATAAATAATACTAAAAATTAATACATAAATTTAAAATAAAAATAATTTATAAATTCTCTCAAATATTATCTTCTTTTTAATAAAAACATCATAATTTATAAATCAAATGGAAACAATAGAAAAAGATATTAAAATAAATGAAGATTTATTAAAAAATCAATTTTCAGAAGAATCTTCAAAAGTAATTAATAAATCATTAGAAATAAAAGGAATAAAAAAATATAATAAAAAAGGTGAATTAATATATAATATTGATAATATAAGAGAAGAATGTGATAAAAGAGAAGGAATAATCTTAATACAATTTATTATGCAAATTTTAAATGAGGAAAAAGATGAATTATTAATTAGAATATATGAAGAATTAGGAAAAGATTTTCTTTTAAATAAATTATATGAAGCTTTACAAATTGAAAATAATGGAGGTGTTGCTAAAAAAATTCAACCAAAGAAAACAATAGAAAATGGAGAAGAAATTTTAGTGATTGAAGATAATGATAATGAAAGAAAAACTCCAGGAGGTGTTTTATTTACTTTATTTAAAAATGATCAGGAAAGTAGATTAATTTATAAAGAAATAACAAGAAAAGAAAATAAAAGTAGAGCACAAAGAAAAAAAGCATACAGATTATTTCAAAAATTAGCTTTATAATTACAATAAAGCAAACATTTATAAGATAAATTATATTAAAAGTTTTTAAATATTAATTAAATTAAATTAATTTTTTATTATTTTATTTCAAATATTTATTTGAAGAATAAATAAAAAAAAGCATTTTTCTTCAACTTTTAGATTTCATAATTCTCTCTTTTAACTAAATCTATTTTTATAATAAATAAAATAAATATAGAAAAAATATTTTATAAATAGATATTTTATATTTTAAAAACTATAATTGACTTTTAAAACTTTATTTAAAAGGTAAAAATTTGAGATAAAAAAATAATTTTCTTAAGTTGTAATTATAATTCATTTATTTGCAAAATAATTTTTAATTGATAAGAAAAAAAAATCATAATTTAATAATTCCAATTATAATCTTTTATAAAAATATTCCTTAATATTTTTAAATAATTAATTAATAAAATAAATAATGTATTATTTTGATATAATTAAAAAATATATAAAATCTCCCCTCATCTTAATAAAAAAAAAAAATGTTGTAATAAAAATTAACTGTATTTGATTAATTAAAAATTAATAAAGTTTACAAGTATAAATATTGAAATGAAAAATAAAAAAATATAAAAAAAATGTCAACTGAACCAGAAATGTCAGTGAAAGAATTCATAATTTCACTTCCTTTAATTCAAAAAATAAGTGATTTAAAACCAAGTGATCCTGAAAGTGCATTAATAGAATATGTAACAACAAATGGATTACCATGTGACCTTCCTTGTGAAAAATGTTTAGCATTATATTTATATTTCCATCAAATGCTTGTTCCATATTATTCAATTTTATCTAAAATAAATTCTGATGAAGTAAAAAAAGTTTTGATGGAAGCTTTAAAGGAAAAATTTCAATTACTTTCTGATATTGAAAATAAACATTTTAATTTTGAATCAATTGCAAAAGAACTTACTGGAAAAGTAACAAAAAAAGCAGATACTTCTGAAATTGCAAAAATTCCAATTCATTTAGGAGATGGTGTTACATCAAAAGGAAATTTTGTTCTTAATAAAAAATTACTTACTTTAGGACAAAAAGGACTTGGAAGATTAGATATTTATGTAAAAGCTCATATTATTAAGAGTATTATTTTATATTTAGGTATTGATGAACTTGCTGCTTTTACTCAAAATTTCAAAATTATGGAAGATGATTTAATTAAAGTTAGTGAAACTGCAGAACAACAAAAATTCACTATGGAAAAATATAATGAAATGGTTAATTTATTTTCTAATGGTGAAAAAAAAGATGAATGGTATCAAACTCTTCTTCAATTAAAAAAAGCTTTAGTACTTTTCCAAAATGTAAATGATCAAGAATCTATTTCTAATTTAGAAAGATTATATGTACAACTATTAGGTCATTTTGAAAGAGATTGTAGAAATGAAGCAGTTAAAATTTTAACAATGATTTATGATGAAAGTAATTGGCAAGATAAAGCTGCATATAATCTTCAAAATACAAGAATTAGACTTTTAGATGAAGAAATGAATCTTGAATTAAAAGTTAAAAAATCTGATTATGAAGAATTAGAATTAGTTCTTATTACAAATTCACCATGTGAAAATCCAAATGTTAAACATAATGTTATTACTTTCTTAAAAAGTCAAAATGAAGATACTAATGAAAGTGATTGTGTTAGATTAGTTTTCCCATTAGGTAAACTTGCTAAATGTGGTTATTATGATTGGTATCTTGCAAAATTTGCAAATGGACGTTATTCAAATGTTAAAGTATTAAATGATAAAGGAGATGCAATTGATGGTAAAGGAAGAACAATAGTATTAGATAAAGATATTAAAGATTTAAGTGTACATGAAGTATTCTGTGATTTAATTGGAGCACAAATTGATAAACAACAAGGTAGAATTGTAAAAAGAGGAACATTTACTAATTTAGAAAGAAAATTAGATGAATATAATCAAAGATATGTTAATTGTCTTTATATTATGGGAGCATTAGAAAGAGATAATGAAATTGCATATGATGAACAAACTGGAGAAGCACTTGATTTTCCTAATCCAGATGCTAGTCCAATGGCAGTTACTTCAAGGAATTCAATATCATCATTATTAGGAGGTGATAAAGCTTTTAGATCTCTTATGGGAAAAGCTAAAAGACTTTCAATGAAAGTTATCTTAGATTCTCTTGCAAGAATTAGTTCAAGTAGAGCAAATAGAAAATATAGAAAAATTCTTCTTCGTTATTTAGATAATAAAGGAAAGACTCAAATTTGTTATGGTACTGATGGTGCTAGTATTCAATATGAAGATTCTGCTGTATTAAATTATAGAAAAGTTGAATGTTGGAATTTACTTGTTGATGAAATTAAATGTCTTATTGAAAAATATGGAATTGATGGTGTTCATTTAGATAATTGTCAAGCATGGCCTCAAATTATGGAAATTGATGCAGCTGAACTTTATAGAATTGATAATGATGGTAAACCAGCTTATACTCCAATGGATATTTTAAATGGTGAAATTGTTATGCCAAATGAAGAAAGTGGATTCTATAATACTGATTTATGCGATACTTATGCTAATCCAATGTTAATTAAATTAACTAAATCAATTTGGAGAGAATATCCTTCATTTGTATTCTTTGGTGAATGTTGGTTGAAAGAAAAAGGATCAAGAAGACATGTTGTTTTATCAAAAAGTGGTGTTATTCCAAGAATGTATACTTTACCAATGATTATTTCTGAAATATTAGGTAAAAAAATTCAAAGAGATGGTAAAATTGAGAAAACAAGACAAAAAGATGTTTCAATTATTAAAGCATGGTATGATGATAATTATCAAAATTTACCAGAAGGTGCTTTATTAGTTCAAAGTTCTAGTGGTCAAATATGGCCATATCCAGCTTTATTATATGGAAGAGGAAATTGGGCTGCTGTTGATTTATTATTCTCTTTACCAGATATTCCGATGACTTTCATGAATGAAATTGATGGTGAAGCATACAGAGTTAAAATTGTAAATGTTTATGAATCAAAAGAAAAACCAGCAGGTAGTTCATCAACAACTAATTTACTTTCAAGTAAAAAAAGAAGTAAATCTTTAATGAGATTAATTGAATCAAAACATCAAGAACAAAAAGATAAAGAAAAAAGTCAAGCATCATCACAATCTACATCACAACAATCATCAACAAGTAATTTAGGAGATTTCCTTCCATCATATAATTTAAATGAAACTATTAGTTCTCTTATCCAATTATCAGGAATTGATGTAAAACAAGCAAAAGATATTGATAATAAACAAAAACAATTAGTAAATGAATTAGGACCACAACAAGGATTTGATTTAAATAAAATTAAATATCATTATGATTATAGAAGAAAAATGAGATATACACATGAAAGTTTAAGAAGAGGTAAATTAATTTATTTAAATGCTCTTGATAAAAATAAAAAAGTTCATCCTGGTATTTTCTGTTTTGCAAGAGAAACTCCAGAAGAAACTGGTATTTTTGCAATTAACTTTACTGATCAACCAACAACATTTGAATTAGATTTAAATAATTTATTAAAAGTCCCAACTGAAGGTAGTGAAAATGTTTCAGAAGAACAAAGTAACTTTAATTCAATTTGTTATATTGAAGATTGGACTTCTGATAGTAAAGGTGATTTCTATTTTGTAAGAGAATTAGTTCAAGGACATGTTAATAGAAAAGTTGAACCATATTCAACTGTTTGCTTTGGATTTTCAATTATTCCATTTACTCAAGATAATTATAAACATTGTTTAGAAAAATCAAATTCTAGAATGATTCATGAAATTAAAACAAATGGTCCATCTGTTGATAGTTATCAAGTATCATTACAATTAAGAGAAATTCTTGATAAACATCTTCCAATTGAAGAATTTGCAAAATGGCTTAATTATGTATTTGATCTTTTAGGTAAATATAGTGTTAATTTACCAGATTATATTTCTAAAATTGGTTTTATTTGGGGTGATGATAAATTCTCAACTGCATTCTTTAAATATTGTGCTCAAATTGCTGAAATGAAAGGACTTCTTCAAGGAACTCCATTTAGTAAATTACCAGAAGAAGCTGAAAAAATGGTTAATAATAATATTTTAGGACCAATTTGTTTCGTTACTCCTGAATTAGGAAGATGGTCAACTGTAGGAGGTTTAGGTGTTATGGTTGATGAACTTAGTCAAGGTTTACAAGAAATTGGACAAGATTTAATTATGATTAGTCCATATTATGATAGAAATAAAAAAGGACAAACTGATTATTTAAAAGATGATCCATTTAATATTCATTATATTAGAAATATTGAAGTTCAACTTGATCAAAAATATACTTTTGGTGTTCATTATGGTGAAGGTAATGGAAATATTAAATATTATTTCCTTCATAATTATAAAATTTTCCCAAGACCTTATCCAGATTATGGTTGTGAAGACACATTAAGACAAATTTGTCTTTTCTGTAAAGCATCACTTCAACTTCTCTGTGACATTCAAACAATTCCAGCAATAGTTATGACTAACGATTGGTTCACTGGTCTTTGTGCTGCATATGGTAAAAATGGTTCATTTGGTGATGTATTCAAAGGAACAACATTCTTCCATATTTGTCACAATCTTGCCCCAACTTATGAAGGAAGATTATATCCATCACCACAACAAGGTTCACTTGATCATATTCATCAAATTCAAAGAGACTGGTTAGTTGATCCATGGTGGAAACAACTTGTTATTAATCCATCTAGATGTGCTTTAATGATCAGTGATCAATGGGGTACTGTATCATTCTCATATAGAGATGAATTACTTAGTTCATCACCTTTAGCTCCAATTCTTAAATTAAAAAGTCAACCTTTCGCTTTCTGTAATGGTGTCTTCAAAGACAGAAGAGAAAAAGCACTTAAAGAAAAAGCAGGTGGTGATAGAAATGCATGTAAAGCATATATTCAAAAGAAATATTTCGGTTATCAAAATGTTGATTTCAATGTTCCAATATTCTCATTTGTAGGAAGATTAACTCAACAAAAAGGTGTTCTTATGATTCTTGAAGCAGCAGAAGAAGTAATAAGAAGAGCAAATGGAAAAATTAATATTCTTGTAGGAGGTATGGGTACACCAAGTGATCCTTATGTTGCAGCTTGTATTGGTAAAATTAATTATCTTAGAGGAAGATATCCAAATAGTTTCTGGGCAGATCCAAATGAATTCTTTACTGATGGACCAAAAATTAATCTTGGATCTGATTTCGGTCTTATGCCATCACTTTTCGAACCAGGTGGAATTGTCCAACAAGAATTCTTTGTTGCAGGAACACCAGTCATTGCATTTAGAACTGGAGGTCTTCGTGATACAGTTTTTGAATATAATTGGGATAATAATACTGGTAATGGATTTACATTTGATTATTATAATGCAGGTGAACTTATTAATGCAATGAATAGAGCAATGAATCTTTTCCAACATAAAGAAGCATATGAACAATGTAGAAAAAATGCTTATGCAAGTACAATTGATGTTTCTCAAGTATCAAGAGCCTGGTGTAGAGAATTTTATCGTTTGAAAGGAAAAATATTCTTCAATGTACAAGAAGTATTAGATAGTAAAAAAGATATTGATCATTCTGGATTTTCAGATGCTGTTGAAGCATTAAAAGAACCTCCATCAGAATATATTTTCCAAAAGAAAGAAACTGAAGAATTTGCTGCTAAACAAGCAAAACTTTTATCAAATAAAAATTTCAAAGCTTATACTATTGCACCATCTTCAATTATTAATGATGGTGAAATTAGAATCCCTGTTACATTTACTTATAATATTGATGAAAAACATCCACCACAAAGTGTTCAAATTTGTGGTTCATTTGATAAATGGCAAGTTAGACATCCATTAACTTTAGATACTATGAAAAATCAATGGGTTATTACTCTTAAAGTTAAGAAAGGAAAATATACTTATAAGTATGTTGTTGATGGAAATTGGGTTATTAATGATAAAGAACCAACTATCAAAGAAAGTAATGGTATTGTTAACAATTTTCTTAATCTTTAAATGATAAAGGAAAAATATAGTATATTAAGAAATAACGGTTAATTATTATTTTAAAGTGTGTTAATGGTTAAAAATATTTAAATTTATATTTTTTCTTTTTTTTTTTAATTTAATTTTTTTTTGAGTATTTATTGTTTTGAGTTAAAAAGAAAAATAATAATTTTTAAATATGTCTAATCCATCAGTATTAGTTTTGGAAAATAATATTAATACAATTATACCATATACACTTGAAGATTTTACAAAAGAAATTGAGAATAAAAAAATTAAGTAAATAAAAAAAATATTTTTGATAGAAATGAAATAAAAGAATTAGAAAGAAAACATTCATTAGTCAGCAAAACAATAAATTCAACCTTAAATGACCCTATTGTTAAAAATGTTGAATCATTTTCAATTATAATGACAGATAAATTGGATTTTATTTGGACAGAAAGAGCAATTGATATAAAAGTAAAGCCTTTATATGTAAATAAACAAAATTTAAATATTACATTTGATCAAGGCTTTAATTTTCTTATCAATGATGATCAAAATAAATTAAAAAGACCAAATACTGTAACATATCAATTTAATTATAATGGATTTACTATTAAAGGAAGTAAACAATTTAAAAATTCTTCTCTTAGTCATTCAAATAAATTATTTAAATATTTCCCTAAAGTAAAGAGTTTAAGTAAAAATAAAGAGAATAATAATTTTAAATTAAATGATTTTAAAATGAAAGTTAATAAACAATATAATTCAATTAAAAAATATTTTACTGATTTAAATCCTGTATTAAATAAATATCCTTCTTTAAAACAACAATTTCTTTTCAATTTTTCAAATGGGAATGAAGAAAGATTTTATTTTTATAATAATTTATATGGATTAATCAATAATTTAAATTCAAAAGATAAAATATTAGTGAAAAATGAAGATAATATTTATAAAAAATAATATATATTATATTTTATAAATAATAAAAATACATTAATTTTAATTCATTTATATTTTTTATCTCTTCAATGATAAATATAAAAATGTTTTAATAAATTGGATTTTATTTTAAATTAAAAAAAAAATCAAATTAAATTATTTTTTTTATTTTTTTATATAAATATATTTTTTAAAAATTAGAATAAATAAAAAAAAAAACAAGGAATGAAGAAAAACATAATTTTTTGGTCATCTTTTCCCCCAATATCAAATTTTTATAAACCAAGATGGGGTCACACTTTAAATATTTATAAAAACAAAGCATATATATTTGGAGGATATACAAATAAATATAAAAAAGATTTATACTCTCTAGATTTATCATCAACTAATTTTCCAACAGAAAAAATAAAACCTCAAATAAAATCAAAAGAAAAAATAAATAAAAGAGTATCACAACACTCATCAATAATATATAACAATAAATTAATTATATATGGAGGTAAAACATCAAATTCACTTGAAATATCAATTAATCCAATATCATTTGATTTAATTTCTAAAAAATGGGAAATTATAAAAACAATAAATCCACCTAAACAAATAAGAGCAGCACATACTTCAAATTTAATTAATAATAAATATATGTTTGTTTTTGGTGGTGAAGAATCATATAATAAAAATAATAATTTAATTTTTGATGCTTTATTATTAGATTTTGAAAAATTACAATGGAGTAAATTAAATTATCCAAATTCAAATAAATTAAATAAAAGAAAGTATCATTGTTCTTGTAATGTTAATCAATCTAAAGTTTATATTTATGGTGGTTATTATGATAATTATAATTGTCTTAATTCAATGTTAATTTTTGATTTTAGTAATATTAATAATATTAATGTAAAAGAAATTAATTTTGAGAATTATATTTATAATATTTTTCCTTTTCCAAGATGGGGTTCTTCTATGAATTTTTATTTGGGAAAAATATTTATTTTTGGAGGAAGAAATAAAATTGATTTTAATGATTTATGGATGTTTGATATTCAAAGTGAAAAATGGGAAAAATTAGATTGTTTAACTGAAACTCCTTTATCTAGAAGAAGACAAGTTTCTTTTATTTATAAAAATATTATTTTTATATCTGGAGGATTTAATGGATATGAATTTTTAAATGATTTATATTTTTCTAATTTATCTTTATTGTTTCCATTTATATCATATTCTAATAATACTATTTTCAGTGATGTAAATAAGAATTTAAATATGAATTTAATATTAAATAATTTAAGTAAATGTTATCCTGAATTTAAATTATTATTTGATAAGCCAATTCTTGAAAAATATTATTATGAAAAATTCAATTCAATTCCTTTTTTTAAATTTAAAAATAATTCAGAATTAATTCCTTCAAAACAATTTATTCTTTTTTCAAATTTTATTAAAAATAAAGTAATATCTTATAATAATCAATTTAATATTGAAGATTTATGTATTTTTATTGAAAGCTTATTTTATGCAGATTTTTATTGCTTTAATTCTTTATATAATGAACTAGAAAATATTATAATAAAGATTATTAAAACAAATAAATTTTCAAAAAAATTCTTATTTTTTATTTTAACTTGTTCTTATTTGACAAACTCAAAAATTCTTTTTCAATTTATTTTTCAATTTATTATAAATAAATATGTCTCATCAATTAAAAAATTATGTTGTTTTATCAATAAATTTTTAAAAGATGACCAAGATAAACATGATTTACTCAATGATTTAATTCATAATTGGAATAAAAATTCATATTATTATAAAATTAATAAAAATATAATGAAAAATAATATAAATATTTTTTCTACATTTGTATCAAATTTTGTTTTGTCTAATGATAAAGAAAAATTTATTGAAGAAAAAAATGTTAAAGATATTATAGATAGATTAATTAATGCTAAAATAAATTTCAATGTACCTAAAATAATTTTTTGAAATACAAAATAAATATGATTTAATATAAATATAGAATTTATTAATAACATTATTTTAATATTTCCCCAATTAAAAAATAAATATTTTATATTTTTATATATTTAGAATTAACATAATATTTTAAAATTATCCTTTCTTCCTTTAATTATTGATAATAATTCATATTCTTCTTTTTGAAATTTATTTGAATTATATATATTATTTCTTATTCCATTATTTTTTCCATAAATTATATGTGACATATTTAATATATATAAACCTGAGTTGTTACAAATATCTTTCAACAAAGTTATATCATCTTTTAAAATTAATTCATTATGAATAGGATTGTCAGATATATCAAATTTATACAATAGATTATTGTTAATTTTAAATATATCATCTTTTTTATTGTCAATTTTTATTGAAATCTTTTTAGTCAAAGAAATTAATTTAAGAAATGTCTCAAAATTTTTAAAATTATTATGATAAATAGATAAAACATTTAATTTGGATATAATCAATAAATTTCTAAAATAAGAATAATCTTTATCATCAAAACCTGATTTATACATATATAATTCTTCTAAATTATTATTTTTAAGAATACAATTTAAAAAATATTTTCCAGCTTTATTTTTAAAATTTGAATAACCACATGATAATATTTTTAATTGACAATTTTTTAGTTTTATAATATCTCCCAATGTATAAATCGAACCTTGACAAATATCATTTGATAATATATATAATTTATTTAATAAATAATTCTTATTTGAATATAATTGTTTAATTTGTAATAATATTGGTTTCATTCCAGATTTTAAATTACAATTATTTAAATTTAATACTTCTAAATTAATAAAAATATGGAGAATTTTTGCTATATATATTCCTCCTTTTTCTAAATTGTTATTACTTATATTAAATTCTTTTATATTTCTTAATTCATTTAAAAATATTCCCTTTATTAAAAAATTAAGATTTACTGAGTTAATATTCATATTTGAAAAATCAATTTCTTTGATATTTTGATTAAAACATAGATTTTTCCCTAATTCAAACATTCCAATATCACCTAATATATTCGTAGAAAATGTAATTATATTTATTCTTTTATCATATTTAATTCCATTTATTATAAATTGATTACATTTTATATTATTATATGCAGTGTTAAAATTGTAATTAAATGGAATGTTCTCTAATTGCATATATTCTGAATGTTTTATTTGATACACAAGTAATGCTAATTTAAAAAAAATTTCATATGATATTCTAGGTTCATTATAAACTGATTGTAATAATTTATAATAATATTCTTTTATATTTTTTAATTCATTTTTATTAGTATTAAGTAATGTATTTAAGCTATATTTTATTTTTTTAAAAATAATATATTGACTAATATAAATTAATGGAATTATAGCTTTTGAGATAGACTTAATATTATATAATTCATTTATAAATGATGAATCAGGTTCATATTGAAAATTATTTATAAAATTATTATCAAAATCAAATTTTAATTTTTCAAAATAACTTATATTTAATGGATTTATATTATTTTCATGTTTATTTTCATCACTGGGATTTTCAAAATAATTTAATAATTCTTTATTATTTTTTATTAAATTTTTATTCATCGCTTTTTTTTCCAAATTTTCAATAGAAGATAATTTTGAACAATTTCTATAAAAATAAAAATTAATACAATGTTCTTTTTCAAGTTTGAAAAAAAAAAGAAATGCAATAATAAAAAGAAATTCAACAACATCTCCTATAAAATCTTTATTTATTATATTATTTTCTAAAAATATGATAATGTTCATAAAATTATTTAATGAATATTCAAATGAAATTTTTTTATTACTATCCATATTATTATTGTATGTTTCTATTGTTTTTGCTAGAGATATTTCATCTAATTTAAATTCTTGTAATTCTCTTTTTAATGCAGAATAAAATTCATTTATTTCATTATTTTCTGTATTACTATTATTTATTATTGATTTTGTGATAATATAAATAATCATAATTTGAATATCTTTTTTAATTATTTGCTCATTTAGTAGATTCCAATTATTAAATATCTTTTCCATCTTGAAAATTAAAGAAAAAAAGAAGTTTAATTTTTTAATTTACCTTAATTTCAATTTAACCTATTTTCATCAAAATTTTTTTTCTAAACTATTTTATGTAAAAATTATTATTTAAATTTATTAATTAAATAAATTTTAATTAATTAAAAAACATTAAATTTTTTATCATCTTAATAAAGAGAAAATAATGTCTTCAATTATAGATAAAAAAATAAATGACAAAATACATAGGAATCAAAAATTACAAAAACTAATTCATAAGGAAGCAAAAAAAAATTTTCAATATCTCGAAAATGAACCAGATGGTTACATAATAGTAGAAAATGAAAATGAAAAAACATTAAAAGTAACTCAAGATTATTTAAAATCAACACTCCCAAAATACAATTCAGAAAACATATTTGATTTATCTCTTCCATCAAACGGTCCATTTTACATAGATTACACAAGAAATGGAAAATATTTATTAATGGGAGGTGAAAAGGGAAATGTAACAATATTAGATTGGAAATTAAAAAATATAATAGTAGATTTTAATGTAAATAGTAAAATATCAAATGTAAAATTTCTTCAAAATGATTCAATGATATCAATAGCACAAGATGATATGTTATATATTTATGATAAACAAGGAATTGAATTACATTCACTTGATTATATGCAACAACCTCAATTTTTAGAATATTTACCTTATCATTTTTTACTAGTTGCTTCATTAAAAAATAATATGATTAAATATCAAGATATATCAATTGGTAAAATAGTATCTGAAATAAAAACAAAATCAGGTTTTATTTCATCATTTACTCAAAATCCAAGTAATGGTATAATTATAACAGGACATTCAAATGGTTTAGTACAATTATGGTCACCTAATTTTGGTAATAATTCAGTTGTTAAAATATTTGCTCATCCTTATAGTGTTAATGCTTTATGTGTTGATTTTGATGGTTATACTTTAACTACTTGTGGTAATGATTCAAAAATGAAAATTTGGGATTTAAGGAATTCATATAAAGAAATTTATGAATATTTTAATCCTAATATTGCTTCTTCTTTATCTATTTCACAAAAAAATTTAATGAGTGTTTCATATGGTAGTACTGTTGAAATTTGGAAAGATTATTCAAAAAGTAAACAAAAGGAACCTTATATGAAACATCATTTTAAAGATAATAAAACTAAAGTTAAACAAATGAAATTTGTTAATTTTGAAGATTTTCTTGGAATTGGAACTAATATGGGTTTTTCTTCTATTATTGTACCTGGAAGTGGTTTTGCTAATTTTGATACTTTTGAAAATAATCCTTATGAAACTAAAAATCAAAAAAGAGAAAATGAAGTTAGAAATTTATTAGAAAAAATTCCTTATAATATGATTACTTTAGATCCTAATTCTATTAATAGAATTGATCCAAGAAGTAGAAAAGTTATTGAACAAGAAAAAAAAGAAGAAGAAAAAAAAAGAGCTGAAGAAATTATTCAAAAACAAAAAAAAAAATTAAAAATGAGATTAAAAAATAAAGCAAAGCATGATTTAATATTAAAGGAATTTAATAGAAATCAAGCTTTAAGAGGTAAAATTAAAGCAATGATACAAATGAAGAATAAAAAGAAAGATGAGGAAAAAAGCAAAGTAAAAAAAGAAGTTAAAATTTTAAAAAATTTATCAGAAGATTTTGACCCAGAATTATATTTAAAAGAAAAAGAAGAAGAAGATGAAGACAACTTTGAAGAAGAAGAAATTTCTACTTAAAATCAAAAATAAAATAAATAAAATAAAAAAAAAATAATATAAATTTTAATGTAATAAATTCACCTAAAAAAAAAGTTTACCCAAAAAAGATAAAAAACTCATAATAATAATATTAAAATTAAATTAACCCTATAAACACTTAAACACAAGTATAACCACCATCAACAGGTATATTCGTTCCAGTTACATAAGAACTAAATTTACTAGCAAGGAACAAAGCAGTAGTATCTAACTCACCTTCTTTACCATATCTTTCAACAGGAATAGTTTGTTTAGCATATTTTTTAAAAGATTCAGTCTCAAATATATCTTTAGTAAGAGGAGTCCAAAAAAATCCAGGACAAATGCAATTTACAGTAATATTATATTTAGCCCATTCAGCAGCTAAAGCTCTAGTTAAATTACAAACACCACCTTTTGCAGCATGATATGCAGCTGTAGGAGTTTCTTTATTACCAACTAAACCATACATTGATGAAATATTAATTATTCTACCATATTTTGCTGGTATCATTGCTATATTTGCACATTCTCTTGCACATTTGAATACTCCTGTTAAATCAATTTTTATTTCATTATCAAATTGTTCGTCTGTTAATTTTTCTGCTGGTGAAGGTGAACCTATTCCTGCATTATTTATTAAGATGTCTATTCTTTTGAAGTGATTATGGGCTTTTTGTACCATTTCTTTTATCATTTTTGAATCTGATAAATCACATTTTATTGCCAATGTTTCTACTTTGTATTCTTTTTTTATTTCTTCACATACTTTTTTTAGTAAATCCTCACGACGAGCTACTCCTACGATGTTACAACCTTGACTTGCTAAAGCTTTTGCCATTTGAACTCCTAATCCAGTTGAACAACCTGTTACTATTGCTACTTGTCCCTTGAAATCAAAATAATTTTTTTGCATTTTTTTTTTATATTTATAAAATTTTTATATCCTACAAATATTATTTTAATTTTTTATATCATTATGACTTATTAATTTAAGTTATATTTTTTATTGATATTATAGATGAAAAATATTTAAATTGTTTTATAGAAATCTAAGCCAGAATTTATAATATATTTTATTTTAATAATTTTTATTTAAATAAATAAAAAAAAAATTAATAAAAAATATTGTATTATTAAGAATATAAATTTAATTATTAATAATAAAAAAATAAATAAAATAAAATATAAAATTATATAAAAATAATAATAATTACCATTACGTCATTTATATTAAAAATGTTGATAAAATTCAAAAAAGATACTTTCAATTAAGAAAGAATTAAGAATTATATTATTAATTAAATCTTTGATTAGAAGAATATATGGATTCATTATATGATGTAAATATTGGAATTATTTCCAAAATTGTAGAATTTTCTTTTTCTATTAGTTTTAGATAATTAATTGGTTTTTTTAAGATTATGAAATACTTAATTTATAGGCTAAGATATGGATATAATTTTTTAAAATCATAAAATTATATATCTTATTTGAATATTTTAGATTAATAAATTAAATTTATTAATTATTAAAATTAGGAAGTTGTGATAAATAGGAAAAAATTTATATAAATAAAATCAAAATAATTGACTTATTATATTAATTATCACTGAATATTTTTTAGAAAATAAAACAAAAAGCTCTCACAATCATAAATAATAAAAAAATAATTTTAATGTTCATAATTATATAGTTTTAAATTATAAGAAATATTTTTGAATTAATCAAGATTATATTAAAAATACTACTAAAATATTTTTTATACTAATATAATCAAATTATTTGAAAAATGATTTAATATATTCATTATTAAAAATACCTCTTTTCATTCTACTAATTACTTTAATAGTAGAATTATTTAATTTTTTTTTATATTCATCGTCATTTTGATTAATTGATATTTTTTTCCTTTCTTCATAATCATCTCTAATTAAAGGATAATATGAATCATTAATTTTTTTATCATATTTTTCCTTTTTTCTATTTAATTTAATTAATTCAATATTTTTGTTATTTAAACAAGAAAGATTTTTCGAATATTGACAAAGATTATCTCTAAAAATTTTATTTTTAACTTTTACTTTATTAAAATTTAAAATTTTATAAGAAAATTTTAAATTTTTATATTTAGGTCTTTCATAAATTCGATTGTTTGAATTTGTTCTCTTTAAAAGTAATTTTTCAAATAATTGTTTTTCTGATATTTTTTTATTACTAAATGATTTATTATATCTTAAATTCAAATTTGAATTAATTTTATAAGAAATTTCATTTATAGGTGAATTATTATTTGGAGTTTTAAAAAACAAATTTCTTTGAAAACTACTTTTCATATTTTTTAATTTGTGATTGATTAAAAAAAACAAACTTAAAATAAATAATTTTTATTTTAATTATTTAATAATTTATATTCTTCTTCTTTACTCATTTTCATTTCAACTTTCATTTTAGCAATATTATCATTTTCAATATTTTTTTTTCTACGATATTCCATAATTAAATTTTTAGTACCTGCAATATTATTATCAACATTTATAATCATTTTATTAATTTTTTGAATATCATCATAAAAAGAATGTAATAATTCCATATTTTCATCAAGTTCTTTAGTTAAAAATTTATTTTCTTCATTTGCATCTTCATTCATTAATTTTAATTGTTCTAATAAATTTTTTATTCCTGAAATTGTTCCTACTTGTTCAACTCCTTTATAATTATTCATATTACTTTTTCTTTTAATATGAACTAATGGTTTCATATTAAATTCTTTATATAAAACATTTTCAATATTTCCTTGAGGATTATTATTTGTATTTTGTAAAGGATTTAAATTTAATTCTGGTTTTAAATTTATATATTCTTGTAATATTGGTGGAAGATAATTTTGAATTGGTAACTTTTTTATTATTAAATGTGTACAAACATGGAATTCTCTTTCTTTTAAAGAGTTATTTGATTGTTTTGGTATTAAATTTAATATTTTATCTATTAATTCATTTGATATTCCTGTTCCTGACCAAAATGATTTTGCTTTTTGAATTGATATAGAATCTACTTCATCTTTATTTACTAAATATATTGATTTGTAATTTTCTGATTCATTTGGTGAAATTTCATAATTAATATTATTAACATTCATATTCATATTATTATTATTCATATTCATGTTATTATCATTCATATTCATATTATTAAAATTCATATTCATATTATTATTATTCATATTCATATTATTATTATTCATATTCATATTATTATTATTCATATTCATATTATTATTCATATTGTTATTATTCATATTTATATTATTATTATTCATATTCATTCCTAAATTGGTATCTAAATTATTATTCATATTATTATTATTCATTTGATTAAAATTATTATTCATATTATTATTATTCATTTGATTTATTTCCTTATTTATACCTAAATTATTCGTATTATCAATAATTTGATTTGCCTTTGATTGAAAAGGAAGTGAAGAAGAAAATGTTGAACTAGTATCATCAACTTTTAAATCAAATTTAGGTAAAGGAGGAATGGGATGATTTAATCTAATTGACTCAGCTGAATATTCCATATTATTTTGAGCTAAAGCAACTAATCTTAAAGCAACATAAAATTCATCTTTTTCAATAGAACTAGGATTTGTTTGAGCAGCAATTAACCAAATTTTTTTTAAAATATCTTTAGAAAGTCCTGATTTTTTTAAAAAATTTGCAGCAACTTTCCCTTCTAATTTCCCTGACATAGTATTATCTGCCATTTCATATAATGATGAAAAATAACCTTTTTCTTCTTGAGTGGCTTTAAGAATTAATCTATTATTATCATATCCATAGCTCATTATTTTTAATATAAAATATAAAAAATAAACATTTTTTACAATTTAAAAATTGAAAAAAATAAAAAAAAAAAAACATATTTTTCAAATGATTAAAAAAATAATAAAAATAAAATTTATAAAAAAACAAAATTTTTTTTTCCATATATAATAAACAAAAAACTTTAAAAAATTTATTTATTCTCATTTTGAGCTTTCGAAACAGTTTCAACTAACCATTTCATTCCTTCAACAACACCATTTCCAGTAGTAGCAACACAAGCATTAATAGACCATTTTCTATCAGTAATAGAACTTAATTCCATTTTTTCCATAATTTCATTTGGTTGTAAAGCATCATTTTTATCTTGTTTATTAGCAAAAACTAAAATAGGAACTTTCTTTAATTTTTCTTCAGATAATAAAATTTTAAAAACAGAAGTTGTTTCATCTAATCTATAATCATCACTTGAATCAACAACAAAAACTAAACCATCAGTTCTATCATAATAATTTTCCCAATAATTTCTTATTGCACTTTGTCCTCCTATATCCCAAACATTTAATTTAAAACCGTCTTTTACTACTGTTTTAACATTAAATCCTTTTGTTGGTTCTTCTACTTGTGATGGTGCTTCACTTGATAAATATTTTAGTAATGTTGTTTTACCAGCATTATCTAAACCAAGAACTAAAATTTTTGCTTCTTTATCATTTTTTTTTAATTTACGAAGTAAGTCTAATAAACCCATTGTTTTTTTTTTTTTTGTATATTTTTATTTTTTTAAGAATTATTTATTATTTTTTTTGTTTTTTTTTTATATTTATTTATATATAAATATATATATTTGCTAATTTTTTAAAAGGTATTTTTTTTATTTTTTTAATAATATTTTATCTATTTCATTTCTTATATCTTGTAAACTTTCTTTGTCAACTGCATTTAAAAGCATTTTAATACTTTGTACAACTATGTTTTTTTCTGATAAATTTAAATTATCTATATTTATTTTATTTAATGGAGAATTGTTTATTTGAAATTCTGAATTTTTTGAAGGAGTATTATCTTCATCATATCTATCATTTTTATCTTTTATATTTTCATTTTTAAAATTACCATATTTAGAAAAATTACCTAATTTCTTTTTAATATATTGATTATTATTATTATGTAAAAAATTTTTAAAATCAGCATCACTATAACTTAAAGTTAATCTATTTGGAATTTGTACTCCTTTAATTCTCTTTGTTAATTTTTTTACAGTTGGTTTTTTATAATTTTGAATTTTTAATTCTTTTTTATTATTATTTTCTTTTTGTTCTAAATCAATATTACTTTTTTTTTGAAAAGCACCAGTACCAACTTTTTTTCTTATTTCATTATTTTTATTTTTATCAAAAGTAAAAACTTTTCCATCTAAATTATTTATATTAGTTTTAATATTATCAGTAGTTAAATTTACCATATCATCATCTTCATTATTTTTATTAATTTTTAAATTAATATTTTCTTCAATTGTAGTTTTATTATTTTTTTCTGGAGATAATAGATTAAAATCAAGATTAATAGATTCTCTTTGAGAAATTTCAAATTTTTTTTCTTCTTTTGAATTTTTAGATTTAATTATTGGAATTATTTTATGTTTTGGAGAAACACTTTCTACTGTTTTATCATCTAATTTTTTTAGTTGAGGTAAAATTTCTAATATTTTATTTCTATAATCTGGAATTGAAGTTATAGGATTTTCTTCTAAAGATAATATTTCAAATTGTTTTAAATCTTTTAATTGTTCTATTTGTTTTATATCATTTATTAAATTTTCTTTTAAATATAATTCTCTTAAATTTTTGTGATTTTTAAAAACTTCAATATTTGATATTTTATTTTTTCTTAATGATACTATTTCTAAGTTTGGTAATTGAGATAATATTGAAATATCTTCAAGCTCTTTTCCCCATAAATTTAAAGCTTTAATTTCATTTAATTTAGAATTTTTTAATCTTTTTGTTATTAATTCAAGTGTTAATTTTTTTGACATTTTTTAATTTTTATAGAATTATATAATAAATATTATAAAATTTTAATTATAAAAATTGAACAAAAACATATTTTATACATCAAATAATTTAATTACTATAAATGGAAAACAAAATTATTTTGCATGATTGTTCCTCAAACAAATCATTAAATAAAAAAGAAAAAATATTAAAAAAAATATAAAAAATATCATTCATACTATTATATTATGGAGCTTTAAATTTTCCTTCAACTCATTATTAAAATTAAAGTACAATTTTTATGAAAAAACAAAATGAAAAAGAAAAAAATATTTGAGATTATATATTATTCACCAAATGAAATTAAAGATTGTTTTAATGAATATTATTCTAAAAATTCCTTTGGTTTGTCTATTTTATATTGATTCAAATTTATAAAATTTATAAAATTAGGAAATGATTTGATATGAAAAGAGTTTTATCTTTTCATTTGAAAAGATATATTTATTAATGAATTCTAAAAAAAATGAAAAACAAAATAATAAAGGTTTAAATATATAGATAGAAAAAGCAAAAAATATTTATTAAAGAATTTTTCTGGATAAAAATTATTTTCAATATTTAAGTAATTGTTTTATTATGTAATATATTTTTTATGAGTAATATTTTGTTTTTTATTTTTAATTTTTTTTTGTATAATTTTTTTTAAATTTAAAATTTTAATTAATAAATGAATTTGTCTGAAAATATTGAGCAATATTTATCAAATAATCATCAAGAAAAAGATTTTGAGAAATATCAATCTGATAATATTTCTTCTTGTATAATAAAATTAATTGAAGAAAAAAATAAATTGATTGAAGAATATCAATTAACAATAAAAACACAAGATAAAAAATTTAAAGAAAAAATTGAAGAATTTATAAAAAATTTAAATGAATCTAATCAAGAAATAGAATCATTGAAAAGCAAAATAAAAATAATTAATAATAATAATAATTATTTAGGATTAATAGAATATTATGAAAAAGAAATTGGAAAAATTTTATTAATTTATGATAAAATGTTAATTGAATATAAGAATAATATTTCAATTTTATTATCTAAAGAATGTAATAAACAAAATAATAAAAATAATGATAAAAATGAAAAATTAATCAAAATAATTGAAGTATTAATGAATGAAAATAAAGAATTAAAAAAAAATAATGAGAAATTACATAAAATAAATAGAAAAAGTGAAATTTATCAATTATATATAAATTCTTTTGATGATATAAAAATTGAAAATTTTGAAAATTATGATAATTTTCAAAAGAATAAAATCACTAAATTTGAGTTACTTATATTGGAAAATGAAAAATTAAAAGAACAAATTAAGGAAGATAATACAATAATATCTAATATGAAAAAAAAATATGATAATTTTAATAGATTTTATAATGATGAAATGCGAATTATAAATAATAGAATAAATTGTAATTTGAAAAATAAAAGAATTAATAAATTAAATCATTCTTGTTCAAATCCAGAGATTTTAAAAAAAAATATATCTATTTTCCAAAATAAGATTGATTGTGATTTAGATATTTTTAATTTAGATAAATATTTAAATTCTTGTAAAATATTTATTGATGAAAAAATTAATTTAATTTATACATTAATTAATAAAATAATAGAAAAATTGGAAAAAGAAAATTCAATTTATAAAAAAATAAATATAAAAAATTTGACAGAAATAAATAATACATTAAATCTAATTTATTCCGATATTAATATTTTAATTAAAAAATCAAATCAAAATTTTAATTCATTAAAAATAAGTAAACAAATATTAAATGATATTTATACAGAATATAATTCAAATAAAGAAAATAAAGATATTAATCATTTATCAAATGAAAAAATTGATTATTTAAAAAAATTTTTAAATAATATATAAAATATTCTATTCAAAAAATTTTAATTACCAAAAAAATTATTTAATAATTATTACTCAATTATATTATATATAATTTAACTCTTTTGTTATATCACTTTTTTTAAAGAATGCTCTAGGATTTTCTTTTAATACTTTTAAATATTCTTTATTTGGATTAGGAGAATATACTCTAGTTAAATTTAAAAATTCACAAAGAGCATTTTTTTTAAATGTATAATTAGAATAAGGATTAATTTTATGACATTCATTTTCAATTTCTTTTTTAGTTTTACCTATATTTTTTAATTTTTCATTAAATAAATGTCTTGTAGATGATGAATAATTTATAAAAGAAGGCATATTATTTTTTGGTTGCCAAAAACTATTAGATTCTCTATCTGATGTATATCTTACGTTATTATTGTTTTGATTATTTAATTCTTGATTATTTTTATTTAAATTAAATAAATTTATAATATTATTTTTTTTAATAATTTTCCTTTCTGTATTTAATTGATTTTCGAAATTTTTCTTAAAAAAAAATATATCACTTTCTGAATTATGTTTTTTAATATTTTCTCTCTCTAAAACACTATTATCTATATTAGATGTGTGTTTTTTTATCAAATTTTGTATCCATTTATATCCAATTGGCATATATTTATCATCTTTTTCTTTGTTTAAATCTTTTGCATTTTCAAACCAAAATGGTTTATAATTTAAAAGTCTTTTCTTTGAATTAAATTGATATTTTTCATTATTTATTTTATATAATTTTGGTAAAAATAAATTTTTAGGTGAATTATTTTTAGAACATTTTTCTTCTTTTGATTTACTTTTTTCTGATATATCTAATATATTCTTAAATTTTATATTTTTTTTTTTTTTAAGAAAATTTTTAATATAACTTTCTAATATAGGTTTCTTTATTTTATTATTTGATTGGTTTATATTTTTATCATGGTTTTGAAAGGTTAAATTTAAACATAAATTGTTATTAAATATAGAGGAATTATCATTTTTTTGAGAATTATTTTCACTATTATTCAATTTATATTTATTTAAAGATATTTTATTTTTTTCTCTTATATAACTTTTTAATAGTTTTGATTTTAACAATGATGAACATTGGTTATTAATTTTATTCATAATATTTAACGAAAATAATTTATTATAATATTATTTAATAAAATAAAATAATTAAAAATATATTTTTAAAAAATATAATACCGCTTTATAATTTGAATTTAAATAAAAATTTAAATGTCAAATAAAAGAGGAGAATTTTATTTTCCTTTAAAAAGAGAACAATTATTAGACGAATCAACTGATGATAGATTTGTTTTGGACAATGATATAATAATAGATGAAGAAACCGATGATTCTATACAAAATTATTTAGAAGATTTATCTACTCAATTAGAAAGAAATATAAATGAATTATATGAACCAAAAAATTATTCATATGTTTATCGTATATTATCATGTTATAATAAATCTTCTCAAAATTTAAAAAAAAAGATAATGGATTTTTTTTCAAAATATTTTAAAAAGTTTTCAAAAGAATTTGAAGAATATTTTGAAAGACCATCTGATGAACAACAATTATATCAAAATACATGGAGAAATACTTTTAAAATATATATTTATACTATTGATTGGGTTGTTGAAAATATTTTAAATTCATTAAAAGGACAAGTTAAAGAAATTAAAAAAGGAAGAAGAAAAATTAAAGGGAATCTTAATGTAAATGATAGTAATGTTAATAAAAAATTACCTTCAAAAAAATCAAAAAAGAAAAAAAATGATAATAAAATTTTATATAATATAGATGGAGAAGATAATAATGATGAAAAAATTGAACCAAAAGAATTTAATAATATAATAAATAAAACTATAATTTCAATATTACAATCAATTCAAAAAATAATTAATAATTGTGAAATAAAAAATTTATTTAAAAATAAAATAATAGATGATGAAATTATAAATAAATTAATAAAAATTTGTTTTGATTCTTTAGAAATATCAATAGAAATAAAAGTTTTAGATAATAAAACTTTAATATTTCAAACTCTTCAATTAATAATATCAAAATATCAATCAAATACAAATATTCAATTAGTATTATTAAAATTAACAACAAAAATAGTAAATTTAATATATTCACAAGAACAATTAGTAATTCTATTAGGTGATTTAATTGTATTTTGTATTAATGGTGAAAGTAATTTAAATAAAATGGCAGTTGATATTATACATGAAGTTTCAAAAACAGTTTTTGAAGATAAAAATATGGATTCTCAAGGATTAAGAAATGTTGGAAATTTCTTAGTTTTATTAAGTAAAAAGTCATCTAAAACATTATATAATAATATTACTTCTCTACTTCAGTTATTTGATTCTGAAAGTTATGTTATTAGAAACTCTTTAGTTGATGTTATTACTAATATTATTATTAATTTATTATGTAAATTAGATGATATTAATGAAGTTGATGTAAGGAATAATTATTTAAAAGCTAAAGAAAATTTTATTGATATTTTATTTAGAAGAATATATGATAAAAGTAGTTATTGTAGAGCAAAAATATTACAAGATTTTGAAATATTATGTGATAATAATACAATTAGTGTTCAAAATTATTTACAATTATTAAATGAAACAAGTGGAAGATTACATGATGAAAAAAGTATTGTTAGAAAAAGAGCAATTAGTTTAATTAAAAAAATTATAACAATGTATTCTGTAATGTTTAAATGTGATAAATTTTTAAATAGAGATGAAATAAAAGAATTAATAGAAAACTCAAGGGAAAAAATAGAAGAAAAAGAAAATAAAATAAAATTTTTAGATAATGACACAAATATAAACAAAATAAATGAAGCAATAAATAATGAAGAAAAAACAAAATTAAATGAAGAAATAAACAAAGAAGAAATGATGATAGATTTTTTTAAAAATTATTCTCAAGTATTAGATAATATTGATAAAGTAGTTCCATGTATAACAGAATTATTAGGTTCAAAAAATGTAAGTGATGTATGTGAATCAATAGAATTATTTGTTGTTTTACATAAATTAAGAATTCAATCTGCTGATAAGGGAGTTAGAAAAATGTTAACTTTAATTATGAAACCTGAGAAAAATATAAAAGAAGAAATTATTAAAGCTTTTAAAACAATTTATTTTGATCCTAGTTTAAATAAAGATGTTCAAGCTGCTTCTTTAGTTTATTTCTGTGCTCAATTAAATTTTAGTGAATTTGCTTGTATTGATGAATTATTTAAGTTTATTCTTTCAAATGATAAATTTGATAAAGGTGTATTTAAAGAAATTTGGAAAATATTATTAAGAAGAACAGAAAATGAAATAAAAAGTATTAAAACATTTAATATTGAAGATTTAAATGCTAAAATAAGAATAATTGAAAAAGAATCATTAACTGCACTTCAATTAATAAATATAGCAGCAAAATATGAAGAAGGAATTTTATTAAATTATTCAGATTTATATATAAAAAATATTCATGCAAATTTAACCAAAAAACAGATAAATTGGGTTTTTATAAAACATAGTTTACAAGGTTTAATAAAAATATATCCTTTAAAAAAAGATATTTCAGAATCATGTTTATTAAGAATTGCGAAAGCAATAGTAAGAGAATATGGAAATCAAGATAATAATTGGTTTGCTGCAGTAAAAGAAATGATAGATACTATATTTCATATAGTAAATGAACCAGAAAAAATATGTGAATATTTAATTATAAAATTATCACAACCTTTTTTCTTGACAGAAGATCCAATTAAAAATGAGGAAACTCATAATAAATTCATGACTCAAAATTTATTATCTCAAGCACCAATTGATATTAATAGTCAAATTCCATTATCTAATCAAAATACAGTTTCAAATAATAATAATAATAATAATATTTCTCCAATGAAATTAGCTCAATTAATTTTTGTTATTGGACATGTTGCACTTAATATGGTTATTTATGGTGAAAAATTAGAAGTTACTATTAAAAAAAAATTTACTAATATTCAATCATCTTCTTCAAAGAAAAGAAAAAATAATTTAAATAATACTAATGATGATATTAATGATATTGCTGGAGGAAAAGAAGCAGAAGCTGATTATAATATTAATTTATTACATAAATTAATTGATGAAGATATTTTAAAAAAACATTTAATTGCTAAATTCATTCCTATGATTATTAATATTGCAAAAGAAAGTTTAATTTGTTCTGGTATTGAATTGGCAAAAAATCAAATATTATATAAAAGTGCAATTTTATCTTTATGTAAATTAATGTGTATAAATCAAACATTTTGTCAAGAAAATTTACCTTTTATATTCGATTTATTAAGTAGTGATTCAATAAATAGTGATTTAAAATTAAATATTTGTTTAGCTTTTGGTGATTTTATTAATAGATTTCCAAATACACTTCAACAAGTAATAACTAAATTTTTTAATTGTCTTCATTCAAAAGATAAAAATGTAGTAAAATATACATTAATTGTAATATCACATTTAGTATTAAATGATATGTTAAAATTAAAAGGAGAAGTTGTTGATATTTGTATGTTATTAGATTCAAATGATACAAGTATTAAAAATCATGTTAATTTATTTTTTCAAGAAATTAATAGTAAAGGAAATAATGTTATTTATAATATAATTCCAAAAGCTCTTGCAAGATTAAGTTCTGAATATCATAATTTACCTTATGAAAAATTCCAAAATATTGCAAGAACACTTATAAAATATGTTGATAAAGAAAAACATATTGAAGGTCTTGTTGATAAATTATTTGTTAAATTAAAAAATTCAAATGAGTTAATTGAATGGAGAAATACAACTTATGTATTAAGTTTATTAAATTATAATAATGAAAAAATTATGATGAAATTTTTAGAAAATTATGCTGAAATAAAAGATAAATCTGATGATGATAATGATATAAAATTTAATTTAAGTGAAATATTCGCAAAATTTTATAAAATACAAAATTTAAGTCAAAATTATAAAGAGACTTTAGAAAACGCAGAAAAAAAAATAATGAAAGGTGAAAAGTTAATAATTAAAAATAATAATTCGAAAAAATCAAGTAGAACAAATAGTAGAGGAAATAGTAAAAATGTAAGTAGAAGTAATTCTCCTCCAAAAAAAACAAATAATAAAAGAACACATAAACAAATGGAAGCTATTGATGAAGCAGATGAAATTATAGATGAAAGAAAAAAATCAAAATCAAAATCAAAAAGAAAATTTGGTAAAAAAAGTGTTAAAAAAAATAAAGGTAAAAAAAAGAAAATTGAAAGTGATTCAGAAAATGTTGATGATGATGATGATGAATATAGTGATTATTCAGATGAATAAATTAAAATATATAAAAAAAAATTAATAATTCAAATCAATTATTATTTTTTAAAAAAATAAAATTTTTTTTAAATTTATTTTTTTGTTAAATAAATAAAAATTCATTTTATTAATGGAAGTGTTTAATTTTTTCTTTCAAGACTCTCCAAAAGTAACAACATTTTTAACATTAACATGTTTAAGTATAAGTGTTTTAACTTGGTTTGAAATATTATCTCCTTTATATTTATACTTAAATTTTGAATTAATTTTTAAAAAATATCAATTTTGGAGATTATTTACAAGTTTTTTTTATTATGGTGATATAGGATTAAGTTTTATATTTCATATGATATTATTTTTCAGAAATTCAAAATTTTTAGAAAATTCAGTTTTTAAAGGAAATGCAGCAGATTATATTTTTTTCCTTTTATTTTCAATAACATTTATTTTAATAATAAGTTTCTTTGCAGGATTTATTTTTCCTGCAAGTAGTTTAAGTTTTGCAATGACTTATTATTGGGGAAGAAAAAGTAAAAATGTAGTTGTTCAATTTATGGGAATTTTTAATTTAAGAGCTCCATATTTACCTTGGTTTTATTTAATTTTTTCTTTTTTATTAGATTCTGAATTTAAATATGATCTTGTTGGAATGATTGTTGGTCATTTTTTTTTCTTTTTTAAAGATATTTTCCCAAGAATTAAAAAATTGAATAATTATCAAATTATGAAAACTCCTAATTTTATTAAGAAAATATGTGATAAATTGAGATTAAATAATGATTTTGTTATTGTTGGTGATGAGGAAGGAATTATGTTTTAGAAAATAGTTTTTTTTTTGTTTGAAATATTATTTTATATATTTATTATTTTATTATAATTAAAAAATAAATATTTTTTTAAAAATAATGAATAATGAAAAATTAAATGGAAATAAATTTTTAACTCTATTAGGAGGATGCTTTGCTGCACTTGGTGCTTTATTTGTATTTTTTATATTGTTTTATTTAATTTAGGGAAAATTAGCAAGTGAAGATATTGGATTTAAAGTATTTTAAATTTCAATTTTTAGAATAATATTATTCAAAAAATTATTTGTATTGGAATTAGTTTATTTTTCAATTCTTTAAATGTTAAATTTTTTTTAAAAGCTACAAATATTTTTGGAAGTACTTTAGCTACAATTATGGTTTTTTCTTCAAATTTTTTATTTACTGTAAATATATTATTTTATTTTTATAGGCTTTCCTTGAAAAATTTTTTTTAAAAAAAAATTATAATATATCTTATTATTTTGGAATATTATTAATGTTATTTGGATTAATTATTATTTTAAGAAGTTCTGAAACAGATAAAAAAATAGAAATGGAAAATCAAAAAAAGATTAAATAATTATTTTTCATTCATAATATTATTTTATAAATTAAATTTTAAAATCTTAAATTAAATTCATGAATGTAAAAAAAAAATAAAAATTATATTTTTCAAATTTTCATATTTTGTTTATTTCATTTTGAATTTTCTTATCACTACAAATGAAATTACAATCTTTTTTAATTTTGGCAAATATATTTCTCAAATCAGTAACATTTTCTGAACTAAAATTTGATATATTTAATTCAGATAAAGAAGTACAACCAGAAAACATTCCATTCATATTATAAACATTTTTAGTATTGAAATGATATAAATTTAAATGAGATAAGCTAAGACAATTTGAAAACATAGCACACATATCATTAACATTATTTGTATTAAAATTTGATACATCAATATTTCCTAAAGATGAACAATCACTAAACATACATTTCATATCAGTAACTTTTGAAGTATTAAAATTTGATAAATCTAAAGTAAATAATGAAGAACATTTATAAAACATATTTTTCATATTTAAAACATTTTTAGTATTAAACGATGATAAAATTAATTCATTTAATAATAGACATTTATAAAACATAGAACTCATATCAATTACATTATCAGTTTTAAAATTAGAAATATTAAGTGAAATTAATTGAGAACATTCAGAAAACATTGAACTCATATCAATAACTTTTTCAGTATTAAAATTTGATAAATCTAAAATTTGTAAAGATGAACAATTATTAAACATTCCATTCATATCTGTTACATTTTTTGTTTTAAAACTGCTCAAATCAATATCAGTTAAAGATGAACAATCATTAAATAAACTATTCATATTTGTCACTTTTTCAGTATTTACATTTTTCAAATTTATAATTTTTAAAGAAGAACATCCTGAAAACATAGAATTCATATTTGTAATTTCATTCATTTTGAAATTTGATAGATTAATATTTGTTAATGTTATACAATTATAAAATAAATAACTTCCATTTTTAAGTGGAATATTAAATAATATTTTCATTGTATAAGGTGCTGGACTATCAAATTTTGTCCTAAAAGAAAATTCAAGTTTTTGTTCATACATATATAATTCACATGAATCTTTTATTTCTCCTTCATTTTCATCACAATTTAATATTTGAATTGGATCTTCTAAATCTTCTTTTTTAATTGTGTATGTAGATAATATATAATTTTCATTACTTACAATATTACTGTTATTACTATTTATTTTTGAATTTTTCAAATTATTCTTATTATTTGTTTTTGAATTTTTTATATTATTGTCATTTATTTTTGAATCTTTCATATAAGTTTCACCTATATGAAAATCATCCAAATCTATTTTGTTATTATTAGGTTTTTCAAAATTCTTATTATTTTCCTCCTCTTCTTTATTTTCAATATTTTCTTTTGTTTTATTTTTTTCATCATTTTCATTTTTTTCATTATTTGGAGATTTATCTTTAATAATACTAGCTCTTAATGAATTTCTGTTTTTTCCCTTACTTGTACAAAATCCCATTTTATTATATTAAATTAAATTTTAATTCAAATTGTTATAATAATGAAAAAAAAATAATACAAAAAAAATAATATAAAAAAATTATTTCTAAATAAACAAAATTAAAACTAATATATCCGTTTAAAAAAAGAAGAATAAATATAAAAAAATAAATAAAAAAAACAAAAAAAAAATATAACCTCTAAAAAAAAATGTCAAAAAAAACTCAAGAGTAAGAATTAAAATATAACACACAAAATCAAAATAAAATTCAAAAAAAAAAAATTAAAAAAATAGTCAAGGCAAAATAAAATATCCAAATGGTGAATATCAAGGTTACATAAAAAACGAGATTCGAGAAGGTGAAGGAACAATGATATACTCAGACGGTGACAAATATACAGGTCAATGGAAAAAAGACAAATATAACGGAAGAGGAATGTTCTCATATAATAATGGTGATAAATATGTAGGAGAATGGAAAGAAGGAAAAAAAGAAGGAAAAGGACTTTTTACTTGGAGTGATGGTGATAGATACGAAGGAAAATTTAAAAATGATTTAAGAGAAGGTGTTGGTAAAATGATATATAAAAATGGTGATAGTTATAATGGTGATTGGAAAAATGATTTAAGAGATGGAAATGGTATTATGAATTATAAAGATAAAAGTAGTTATAATGGTCAATGGAAAGATGGTATTAAAAGTGGTAAAGGTGTTTTTACTTTTAGTAATGGTGATAAATATGATGGAAATTGGGTAAATGATAAAATGGAAGGAAAAGGTATTTTAATATATAAAAGTGGAGGAAAATTTGATGGGAATTTTGTTAATGGATTAAAAGAAGGTAAAGGAACAATGATTTTTGCTTCTGGGAATAAATTAGAAATTGAATTTAAAAATGATATTCCTGAAAATAATGGTATTATTATTTTTAAAGATGGTGATAAATATGAAGGTGATATTCAAAATGAAAAAATTGAAGGTAATGGTATTATGATTTATAAAGATGGTGATAAATATGAAGGTGGTTTTAAAAATGGATTAAAGGATGGTAATGGTGTCTTTATATTTAAAAATGGAAATAAATATGAAGGTGATTTTCAAAATGATAAAGCTGAAGGTAATGGTAAAATGACTTTTAAAAATGGAAATGAATATGAAGGTGAATGGAAAAATAATGAAAGAGATGGTAATGGTATATTTATATATAATGATGGTGATAAATATGAAGGTCAATTTAAAAATGGGAAATTTGATGGTGAAGGTGTTTATACTTTTAAAAATGGTGATATTTATCATGGTAATTGGAAAAATGATAAAATGAATGGAAATGGTGTTTTTTCTTTTGCTAATGGTGATAAATATGAAGGTGAATTTAAAGATAATAAAATTGAAGGTAATGGAATTTATCATTGGAAAAATGGTGATAGTTATGATGGTGATTGGAAAAATAATGTTAGAGATGGAAATGGTGTTATGAATTATAGTAATGGAAATAATTATAATGGACAATGGAAAAATAATAAAAAAGAAGGAAAAGGTGTTATGACTTTTAGTGATGGTGAAAAATATGATGGTAATTGGAAAGATAATAATAAACATGGTATGGGAAAATATTTATGGAAAAATGGTGATAATTATGAAGGAAATTGGAAAAATGATTTAAGAGAAGGAAAAGGTGTTTTTATTTGGAATGATGGTGATAAATATGATGGTGATTGGAAAAAAGATAAGAAAGATGGTAATTGTATATATTATGATAATAATCAAAAAAAATCATATAAAGAAATATGGAAAAATAATGAATTTGTTCAACAAGTTTCATAAAAATATTATTTTAATTATATATATATAAAATTCCTTTTAATTATGTTTTATATTTATATCAAAAAAATAAAAATTTTAAAAACAAAAATATAAAAAATTTAATTATATATTTATATTACTCATATTAAAATTACTAGCATTAGCATTATTAATTTGTAATAAAAGATCTTTTGATGCTTGAGTACCAATAATTCCAGCTTCATATAAAGCAGAACTAACTTTATATCTAAAATCTTTCATAAGATTTTCAACAGTATAACCATTATTAGTAAATAATTGTACTTTTTCATCTTTATCAGGAATACCATTCATAATACTTTCATATCTATGTTCTAAATTTTTTGTAATTGAAACTAATCTTTCTGGATCTGCTTCTACATTTGGTCTATCTTTGTAATTTTCTATTATATAATTTAATCTTCTTTCATTTAATTCTTGTTGTTTTTTCATTAATTCTTTATGTCTTTGATTTATTATGAATTTTTCTGTTGAATTTATATGATTTTGTATTATTATTGGAAGTTTTTTATTTATTTCTTCTCTTGTTTTTTTCTTTAGTAATTCTTCTTCTTTTTTTGCTTTTTCCATTGCTTTTATATTTTCATCTTTTTTCCTTTCTAAATATTCTTCTACTTTTAATTTATTTATCATATGTCTTTGTTGATTTTTTTCATTTTTTTCTCTTTTTATTTTTTGTTTTAT
>JAEEGK010004587.1_pt1 | contig 33784 bp, 20 predicted proteins | sample 8958771 | NCBI WGS metagenome assembly JAEEGK01 (sample SAMN16246547, study PRJNA631951) | gut metagenome | biome: gut microbiome; feature: rumen; material: SC-attached | host: Bos | place: Iran: Karaj | collected 2018-10 | reverse complement strand
CCCAATCCCCAATCCCCAATCCCCAATCCCCAATCCCCAATCCCCATTAAAGTATGAATTTATATGACCAAATTATCATTTTAATTTTTAATATTTAATAAGTAATCACAAAATTTATTTCAATAAAATTTTATAATAAAATTAAAAAAATAAATGAATAATAATGTATCAATAGACTTAAAATTAAATGCCACAGATTTTGATTCAATTAAAAAAGTTAGCAATAAATTTAGTAGTAGTGTATTAGATCCAATTCATATTAAAATAAATCAAAAAGCAAGTACAAATTCTCTTTTCTTAGAACCAAAAAAAACAAAAAATGACAATAAAAATATAAGAACTGATATATATGGTGAAATTATTAAAAAAGGAGGAAAACAAAAAATCAGTTTTGCAGATAATCCAATCATTATTAATAATTATGAAAGTAATGAAAAAAAAGATAATTTGATTGACATAGTAGATGTTGAAAGTTATAAAGATTATAATAAATTAATGGCTTTCACAGATTATAAAGATGAAAAATATATTTATATGAATGAAGCTATTTGTTGTGAAAGTTGTTTCATTTTTTAGACTTTTTTTGTTTTAAAATATTTTATTTGTGATTATAATGATAAAAATTATTAATAGTAAATAAATAATTTTTAGGAGTCATTGAGAGAAATTATTCTATATATATTAATAATAAAAATTAATTAAATATGAATACTATTTTATTATATATGATTAAATTGTTAGATATATCCATATGTAAAAATTATAAATAAATAATAAATTAAAAGAATAAATTTAGATAAGGGTTAAACAATGTTTTAATACTTTAATTTTTTTCAATTTTTTTATAAATATTAATTCTAATTGTATAAAAAGTTTATTTTAAAGTTGATAACTAGGCTTAAATAATTAGAATTTGTTTAGTAGAAGTATTAATATTATTTATCTCGATATTATCTGTTCGAAGATTTAAATATAAATTACTAACATTATTATTTAATTCTTGTAAAGAAATATATTTACTTTGATTATTTAAATTATTATTTTCACTAAATAATTACATTCATGACATTGATTTTGTTGAATTTTTTAATAGAGAATATATTACTTGATTTATAAATTTCATGATTTTTTATCATCATGGTTATTATATGTTTTATTTCAATAAAATTCATTTTTTAAATTGAATACATTTTTTTATATAATGGAATTGAGTTTACTTTTTTTAATGAAACTTATCTTTCATGAAATGAATTCTTCTTTTCATATTTTATCATTAATGAAGAATATATCATATCCAGTTACAGAGTATTTTTGAAATTAATCATAGATTACTCTGTCATTGAGATTTCAATCAGCTATATTACTTCAATGCTTGTCCATTCTGAAATTAACTTTTGAAAAGAATTCAAATATTCTTTTAAAAAAAAATTAAAAAAATAAAAATTTAATTTCGCAAAAAAACAAAAGGTTCCCGTTTTAAAAAGTAAAAATTAAATTAAAAAATTTCATATCCAGGAAAACACATATTCCCACTTAATAAATCATAATAAAAACACAAAGTTCCTCCCATTCCTTCCATTAAACTATAAGGAGTATCAGGAGTACCTTTAACTTTTCTTTGAGGATCAACACATTCTTTAACTTTATCTTGGATATAAGTATCATAAGTTGCTTTTGCAAAACAATAACATTCTTTCAAATAAATCTCATCACCTAAACTTTGATACAATTTATATAAAGAATAACCATTACCTGAAATACCATGACAAACTCCATTTCCTTTAAGTAATAAACCTCTATTCCATAAAGAATTATTAATATTAATTAATATATTTTTATATTTTTCATCTTTATATATTTTATAAGCTAAATTAAATAAATGAACAGCTCCTACACAACCATGGCAAAAATGAACCAATTTATCATCTTTATAACCATTTATATCTGAAGGGAAATTTCCTTTTGAAGTTTGAGTAGATGCAATGTAATTTATTGAATTTAAAATTAAATTATTTTGTTCTTTTGATAAATTATTTTCTGGATAAAAATTTATATAACATAGTATTAAATATATTACTCCTATTAAACCATGGGCTCCTCCCATATATAAACTATGTCTGTTTCCATGTAATGGAAAAGGATATAATAAGCTTTTATTAAAATTATATTGTTTCATATATTCTATTCCTTCATTTATTAAATGATTTGTTATTTCGAAATTTATTTTGTCAAAATTTTCTTTGTCTTTTATTTTATCATTACAATGCTTTTTCAACATTAATAATGAATATAAATAACCTGTTGTACCATATAAAAGTTCTAATTCTGAATCTTCATTAAAAGATATTTCTTTTAATTTAAGTAATTTAGTATAATTTTTATTAAATAAATCATCATCATTTAATTCTTTTGCCAATATACATCCCATTAAGTAAATTCCACTTTCTCCAAAAAAAAAAGAATTTGTTTCATTAACTGGTTTTTTTTTGGATATATTATAATTTACTTCATAGGCTTTTTTAAATAAATTTAAACTTTCTTTTGATTTTGTATATAAATATTCTCTCCAATATAAATATATGTTTCCTCCTGTTCCTGTGTAAAAGGAAAAATCTATTTTTTCTTTTCCATTAGAATATATTTTTTTATCTGCATCACATTTATATTTTTCATTTAGAATTGTTTTAATTATATTTATTTGATTTTTTATTTCCTCTTTAATTTTATTTTCATTTATATTATTTGGATCGTATTTATTTTTAACAAATCTTTCTCTTTCCATTTTATTATATATAATAATAATAAAATATTTAATTATAAATAATTAATGTTAATTTAATTTATTTTGTTAAAAAAAGAGAAATTTATTTCTTTAAGATTTAAGTATTTAAAAATTAATCATATGATTTTTTTATTATATAGATTCTTCATTAGGAAATCTAGCAAGAAGAGGATTAGTATTGATTTTATTAAAGATATTTATATTATTTTTATGAATTTAACAATAAAAAGTATTCTATTGAGAATTCATTTAATCATTATAAATTTTTTGAATATAGATTTTTAAGAAACAATATCAATAATTAACTTAATAAATAAGATTTTAAAATTTGATTTTTAAATAAAAAAATAATAATGTTAAAAAAATAAATTTTCGCTAAACCAAAATTGGAAAAAAAAATAATCTGTTATTCTTTAGTGAAAACCCAAACTTTAATAGATTTATCCCAAGAACCAGAGATAAAAATTTCATTATTGAATTTAACTAAACTTGAAACTCCTTTTTTATTATCTAATATAATTTCACTACAAATATATTTGTCATTAATATTAATCCAAATTCTAATACTTTCATCAACACTTCCTGAAATAATTCTTCCATCATTTAAACTAATTAATGCTCTAATTGACTCTTTATGACCTTCTAATTGCAATTTAAATTGAAATTTAGAATTTACATTTTTTCTTTCCCAAATTATAATTTTTTTATCTGATGAAGCTGAACAAATTTTATTTTCATTTATTTCCAATAAAATAGTTACATAATCTTTATGTCCTAATAAAGTTTCAAATAAATTATAATTTTTCCATATTTTAATTTTTTGATCATCTGAACAAGAAAGTATTTCATTTGTTTTTAATTGAATTAATGAATTAATACTTGAAGAATGTTCACCAAATATTTTTATTTCATTATATTCTTCATTTTCATTTTGTGATAAAATATGTATTTTATTATCATTAAATGAGGAAATTAACGATATATTATCTTTTAATATATTTAAACTTAAACACCAATTATCTTTTCCTATAAAAAATTTTTGAATAATATTATATCTTTCATCAGTTTCATTTTCTTTCCAAATTAAAATAAAATTATCTTTAATTGAACAAGAAGCAAATTTAGAATGTTTAATATATATTAAATTATTAATTTTTCCTTCATGAAATTTACCTTTTTGAATTGGGTTAAAACCATTCATTGAGAATTTCCATAATTTTAAAAATCCATCATAATCACCTGAAATTAATTTATTATTTGATAAAAGACATAAACAACTTATATCTGAATTATGAGCATTTTCAATATTTTGTAAAATTTTACATTTTAAAAATTTTTCTTTATATATTATATTTATTGATTTTTCCACATTTAAATTATTAATTAATTTGCCTATTGTATTTATATCATTTTCTATATTTTGATAATTAAAATTTATTTCTGGTAAAATAACTTTTGTATTTAATAAAAATAAAAGTTGATGAATGTTATCTGTTAAATTATTTATTTCAAAATTATAATATTTATATATTAAATAGGAAACTCTCATTGGATTTAATAAACTATCTAAATTTTCATTTAAATAATTCTTTATGTGATTTCTATAATTATCTATTGATGTAATTAAAAAATCAAATTTTTCATCTAAATTTTTGATAAAATTAGGAAATGAATTTTTTATTTCTTCGTTATAAAAATATAATAAATCATTTAATCTTGGTAATTCATTTATTTTTTTTTTACATTCTTCAATAAATTCATTTAAATTGATAAAATTATGGTTTACATGATTTTCATTTTTACATTCTTCACAAATATTTTCTTTACAATCATAACAGAAATCTGTTAAATTATTTTCATTATGTGTTTGACATTTTTCAATTTTTTTATTTTTATTATTTTCTTTATTTTCATTTAATAAAGTTAAAATTGCTAAAATTTCTTTTATTGATATTTTATTATAACCTTGGTTACATATACAAGATAATTTTATTTCACTTTCATTTAATAATTTTGATAAATTTTTTCTCATTATTATTCTATAAAAACATTTGTAACAAATATTATGTTTACACGTAAAAGGTAAATAAAAATTGCTTGTTTCTTGACATATATCACATATTATATTGCTATTATTTATTTGAGAAAGAGAAGATCTTGTTGAAGTATTCATTTAATACTTTTTTAATTTAGAAAAAAAAATTTAATTTTTAAAAAAGAATATTTCCTCAATAAACTTTATTTAATAACATTTACAAATATTAAAACATAAAATACCGAAAAAAGAAGAAAATTTAAAACATAAAATAAAAAAACAATATTAATCGCTTTTATCAATATTTCCAATATATGAATAAATTCTATCATAATCAGCAATTACAATAAAATTCCCTAAAGGAGAAAAAATTTGATGAGAAATTTTATGATCATAATTAATATCATAATATTTAATGTCATCTTCTTTATAAGAACAAGAACCTTTACTGTTAATTTTCCTGATTATATTAGTATTCATAATTTTACTATCATTTCGATTAATAGTTATTTGAGTGTTTAATCTTTGATCAATATCAAATATATGAAACATTCCATTATAACCTCCTGTTAAAATTAAATTACCTTCGGAATTACAATCTATAGTAAATTTATCTTTTAAATAATCATTATTTTTTAAATAAGTTAAATGATTAATTGATGGTTCATAAATCAAAAATTTACTCAAAACTTCACTTTTATTTCTTAAATCCCATAAATTAATATGAAAATAATGTCTACTTGCAAATAAATATTCATTATTAAAACTAGTACAAATATCTTGAATTGATAATAAAGTATTTTTTAAAGATGATTTAAAAGGTAATTTATCTTCAAAAAATTTTGTTTCAAATTTTATTTGAGAGGTATTTGCTCTTAAATCACATAATTTTAAATTTCCTTCATTTGTTCCATAAAAAAATATATGAGGATTAAAATTAGCATATTTACTTTTTGTTAATTTTTCACTATTAAATTCTTCTTCTATATTAATTGGAGTATAAATATCTTCATTATTTCTATTTATATCCCATAAATAAACTTTATGTTGATCTGAACTTATAAAATTATTTGTGACAAATTTATTAATATTTAAAGAATTAATGTCTTTACAATTTGAATAATTAAATTGTTTTTTTATCTTCATTTTTTTTTCTAAATTACAATAATTTAATTTAGGAACATACAAATTATTTTCATTCTCTTCATTTTCAAAATTAAAATAATTTATTTTATCATTATATACTCTATGATATATTATCTTTCTATAACTTGCACTTAAAATATCTATTTTATCATTATTATTATTAACTGGGAAAACATCAATCGCTTTTATTTCTTCTGAATATTCTATACCTTTAAATACATCAAAATCTTTATCTTGAGAAAAAAATTCAAAATAATGTTCTAATTTATTAAATTTAATTTTTTCAAATATTATTATTCTTCCTCCTTTATCACTGGCTATTACTTTTTTTCCATCTTTTGTAAATTTCATATCTGTGATAATAAAACTTTCATTACTTTTTAAATATTCATTTAATATATTATTTTCATCAAAATCTTCTTCTATTTTTTGATTACATTTCCATTCTATTATTTTTAATATTGAATTTGTTTTTTTTTGTTTCATTTAATTGTATTTTTAATTCAAATTAAAAAAAAATAAAAAATTTTTAATTAATAAATGCAAACGTTTTAATTCATCTTTAAAAATTTTTCATTTTCAAAAAAAGAATAAAAATTTTAATCTTATATTTTTCTCCGATATAAAGAACCTTATCAGATTATTCATCAACAGATTCATATTATAATTTCTTAACTTAATATTCATCAAAAATAAATATGAATAATTATATCGTTTTAAAAATCTAAATTTCCAAAAAAATAGAAAATAAAGTAAAAAAATGGTGATTTAATTGATTCTGTTAAACATGAAATGTCAATTAAATCTAATATTGTAAAAGAAGTTATTATTTGATATTTAATTTATATTTGATTTAAAATGGAACAGACTTAACATTTTAGATTATAATTTCTTAATTAAATTATTTTTATTATAAATTAAATTATAATGGGATAATTTTAATTTATTATAATAATTAATATTTCCCAATAAAAAATTATTTATAATAATTTAATTAGTATAGATTGGGGATTGGGCCCAATCCTCAATCCCCAATTTCATCTTTTAATTTTAATTCGTTTATTGATAAATTAATATTTTATATTATTTAATATTTAAAACAAAAAAAATATTAAAAATATAAAAATAAAAAATTTCGACACCAGCAGGACTTGAACCTGCGCAGGTTTCCCTATGAGATTTCAAGTCTCACGCCTTAACCGCTCGGCCATAGTGCCTTATGAAACAAAATTATTTTTTTACATTTTTATTAAAAAAAATATTAAAATGTATTCCTATTTAAAAAAATATTATTTCATTTAATAAAATTTTTAAAATGAAATTTTATATTTTTTATATATTACTTTTTTTTATTTTTTTAAATTTTAACAATAACTTCTTTATATGATAATGGGGATTGCTGATTTATTCTTTGAATTCATTTTTTTTAAAAATTTTGGTGAAAGGTAATTTTTAAAAATTACTTTTTCTATTAAATCATTTTCTTTATAAAAAGAATTTTTGTTTTTTTAAAAAATAAAATAATTATTTGAGTAATTAAATATTTTAAATATAAATATATTGTTATAATTATAGAACATTAAAAATATATAATAGTATTATAGAACCAAATTCTATTTACAATAAAATTAATTATAATTGATTTGATTGCATTATATTAAATTCTAATATCTTCCTTCATTAAAATTTGTTCTAACTCATTTTTAGGAATAATTTTAAGCATATTTTTTTCTTCTTTTATTTCATTATTTTTCCTTAAAATTCTAGGAATAAAAAAAAAATAATATGCAATGATTAATAAAACATAAAAAGAAACTTGACAAAAAATAATTTTAATTTCAATATCATCAACAATTGTCACCATTTTATTTTTTAAATAATTACTTAAATAACTCGAAGCAAAATGAATTAATTGTTGAATTATTAAAGCTAAAAAATGATAATTATTAGAATTTAAGATTAAAAAAGGATTCATACTTTCATATTCTTCCCATAAATTTTTATCTTCAGGATAAAGAATATTAATTTGGTCACTTCTATATCTTATTTCATCATATTGATAACCTTTTTCATCTAAATTATATAATATATTTTCTAAATCTGTTTCTAAATATAATATTAGTTGAAATGCATAAATTGAAGAAGAATAAATTCCATAATGTGCTATTCCATCTGCGAAATCATCACAAGTATAATTAAATATTTTTGTATAGTTATTTATATACTCACATATATCATTATTTAGTAAATCATTAAAAATGTTTTGTTCTTTTTTATTTAACTTTTTTAAAGATAAATTTATTTCTTTAAATTTTTCTTGATTTTCTTCTAATGCTTGTTTTAAATTATTTTTTAAATGATTATATCTTTTATTTATCCAATTTATAGAATTTCTGTGAGCATAATAACAAGACATTGTCTGGAAATAATTATAATATTTTATTAAAAATGTTCTTTGATTTAATATTAAGAAATATAAATTAGACAATTCAAAAACATATCTGTAACTAAATAATTGTATAAATATTATATATAGAATAATGGCGAATAAAATTATAATAAAAAATTGGAAAGAAATCATATAAAATTTATCTGTTTTTTTTATATCACAAAATTTTGTTTTTGTTTTTTTCATTGTTGTATTTTTTCTTATTTTAAATTCGAATTGTATATTATTTTGTTTTAATAAAGAATTAGATTCTAAATCATTAGAAGAAGAATTGTATTCATTAACATCTTCTTGAGATAAATTTATCACCGGATTCGAAATAAGATATTCTGGATTTGTTTTATCTTTTTGATTTAATTCAATAAAATTTTCACAATTTTTAATTGCTGTTAAAATATATTCTGGATTAATTTTAAAGAATATATCAGTTGCTCTTTCTTGTTCAATAAATATTTTCGTTATTACTTTCCATTGAGAATAAAAACTAATAATATAAACAATAACAAAAATACATAAACTACAAATAATAATTAATATTAATTCATTTTTTAAATATGAAATTTCATCTAAAAAAAGATTAGAATAATCCCCTAAATCATCTAATAAAAGAGTTTCATAATTAGCTAAAATAAAATTAAAATTATAATCCAAAAAATTTATTTCATCATTATCTAAATTCATAAAAGAATAAATAGCAAAAGCAAATTCTCCAACAATATTAATTACTTTAGAAGATGTAACATTATTTTTTAAATCTTCAGTTAAAGTAATTAAACTTAAATTATAATTTTCAATTTTATTTTTATTTTGAGATGAGACAGAAACAGAATAAACACTGATTTCTTTTATTATATTAATATAATCAAAATAAATCTCTTTTAGAGCAATTTTAGAATATTCTGTTAATGTTTCTCTTGGAGGATAATATTTAACATATAATTGATTTTGTAAAAAAAGTATTTGTAAAGCAAAATAAATTGCTCTGTTTGCATTTTCCATTAAATCACTTATTGAATTATATATTTTAATAGATTGAATTATTTTAGTTCTTATATTTAATGAAAATGTAAAAAAGATTGAAGCCATTGCTATTAAAACTCCAAAATTAATTATTATAATAATTAACCATATTATAATATAAAAATTACAATAATATGTCTTTTCCTCGTTTTCTGATTGATCTTCTTCTTTTTTTTTTTCTTTATTTTGTTGAGTTTTAATTACAAATAAATTCTTTGGACTTTGTTCAATTACTTTATTTCCAATGTTTTTCAATTTAGATTTCCTCCTTTGTTTATTTGATAATATTTTTTTTACATTTCTATTTTTTTCTTCATCTAAAACAATTTCAATTTGAGATTTCATATCAAAATTTTTAATTTCAACAGGAGCATTATTTTCAAAATCATAAAGAAATAAAAATAATTTATTATAATTAATTTTATAATAATCATCATAATTTTCATCTAAATTATCATATATTTCATTTTGTTTGCTTTCATAAATATCATTAAATGAAATAGCAATATTTGAAATAGAACTATTTTCTTCTTCTTCAATGATATCACTATTTGAAGAGTTACTTGATATACTTGATTTACTTGATTCATCAGAAAAATTTACTTTTTTCAATTTTTTAATAGTATATTTCGTTGATGTTCTTGAATAAACATTTTTTAAAACATTTTTTTTAACGTAAGTTTCAATTGGATTTTTCATTATAGAATTTTTCTCTTCATCTAAAAAAATAAAATTTCGACTTTCTGGGAAAAAAAATATTTTCTTTTCTGAATCTGGAATATAATTTTCATCTATATTAAATTTGCCTGATAATTTAAAATTGTTTTTGTATGTTGAAACAATTGAAGATTGTTTTTGAACTGTTTTTGTTTTTAGAAAAGAATTTTTTTTAATTTTAGGCAATAATTTAGTTGAAAAATTATTTGGCATTCTTATAGTCATTCTTTTTTCTTTTCTTTCTATTAATTTTAATAAATGGAAATAATAACCACATAATTTATTATTTATATATATTTCAATGCATTCTATTTCAAAAGGTTGATCATTTAAATTCCATTTAATTTCTATTTTATGATTTATATACTTTTCTTTTAATATTTTTTTTTTTATTATATTTAAAGTTTTAGTTTTATTTTCTGTTATTTTATCAAATGATATATTAATTACTTCTTCTTGTAATTCTTTAATTAACATTGTTATATCCATTGAAATTCCTTCTCTTTTATTGTTTAGACCTAGTAAATAAATTGAATTTGAAGAAAATAAATTTATAAAAAAATTTAGATCTACTAATAAATGACAATCAGATAATTTTGTTGTTTTATTTAATAATTCATATTGTTCTAAATTTAATTTGCAAAGAAGATAATAATTATGTTCTTCATCATAATTTAATGATAATTCTATTGGAAAAACTTTCAAAAATTTAGCTTTAGATTTTAAATAGAACACTGTTCTTTCTCCTTTAAAATTTTTATTTTTTAATTTATTCTTAAATTCTATTTCATATCCTTCTTTTAATAATGTTGGAAATAATATATTTATATTTTTTCCAATTAAATCACCTGGTGAATACCCTAAATCAATACAAAATTCTTTTGATATTCTTTCAATAATTAATTTATTCTTTTTCATTGAAATGATAAAAAATTGAAAATCAGAATTTGGAATATAATCATTTTTATTCTTATAATTTGATTTTTCTTGAATTTTTGTAAAATCAGCATTTAAATATTTATCTGCTTTTTCTTTATTATTTAAAATATCTCTTAAATAATAACCATATAATAAAAAAACTTTAGAATTTTTTTGTTTTATATTTTCTATTTCATTAAATTTATTTTCAATTTCAACAATTAATTTATGAATTTCTCCTCCCATTTCATTTATTTTTTTAATTTCTTTTGTTTTAGTTGAAGTTAATAATAAACTCCAAAAAGCATAATACATTTCTGATACTTTTATTATTAAATCTATTAAAGAATTAATTTGATATCTCATTGAAATATCATTTTTATTATAATTAAATTCTATTGAATCATCTTCAATTGATTTTTTCAATCTAAATATAAAAAATTTTTGTGATTGACTTACTGAAATTATTTCATTTTCAATATCTAAATATAAATGATATAAAAGTAAATATGCACTTTTATGATTTTTTAAATAGTTTTTTAAAATTATAAAGTGAATTATTTTTAATAAAACACTATTTCTATGATAAACCATTCTTTTTTTTAAAGCTTTTTCAACAATTAAATAAAGATTATAATCTTTATTTTCTTCTTTAATTTCTTGAGAAATATTATTTGTTTGAAAAGTTTGAAATTCTAAAAAATTTAGCATTAATTCTCTATTATAAGATTTATCTGTTATTGATAATAATAAATTTTTAGTATGGAGATAAATTTCTTTTTCTTTTAAAATTTGAGATTCATCCCTAAAATTAATTATTTTAACTCTAAAAACCCAAAAATAAAGAATTAAAATTAAAATTATATTTCCCAAAACAAAAATAAAAAAAAAATTTTTAATTTCAGTTTTTAAAATATAACCAATTAAAATAAATATCCCAGATAACATATAAATCATACTCATATAATAATTAAATAATATTATAATATTTTTTTGAGAAGCAAAATAATTTTCAAGAAAAAAACTATAAAAGACAATACAACCAGAAAAAAAAGAAAATAAAGGAATAATAGCTCTTGAATTATTATTAATAAGATAATCAACTCCTAAAATAATAATTAATATAGTTTTTGTTAGTAAAATCATAATTTTTGGATTTGAAATAAATGCCCTAACAGTTCCATTTCCAATATTTTCTCCTCTTGAAAAAAAAAAACAAATTGCTAAATAACAAAAATAACAATCAGAAACACAAATTATAAAACTTAAGATAAAATATATTATATGTATTGTTGAATAACATTTAAAACCATTATTTATTATATTACTTGAATTTTTACAAAATAAAATATGAAAATTTATTTCTATAAAAATTTAAATAATTGTTTTTACGTAATATTGGATAATAAAAAATATATATATTATAAAGAAGAAAAATTCTTAATATTGTTAATTGAATTTTATATTGTTTAATATTTTTATTTTGGTAAACATCTCTTAAAAGTTTTATAAATAAAAAAATTCCAATAAAAACAAAAGCATAAGTACAATATAATGTAACCAAAAAAAAAGTATAATGATTACTATGATAAGGGTTTGTATTTAAATTAATAATAAAATTTATAAAATAAAGAAATATTTTAGAGTTATCCTTCCAAAAAATTGAATTCTAAAAAAAATTATTTAAAAAATTATTACTCTTTCATTTAAATTGATTGAAAATAATTGAATAATATCAAGTAAACATAAAAGAAATTCACTTAATTGACTTGGATTATGATTATAAAACAGATAATAATATAAATGAAAAATAGATTTTTGGAGTTGTTTAATAAATTCTTTATATTCCATTTATATATTGAAAAATTTAAGAATTAAATATATGATTTAATTTATATTAAATAATTAAAAATGGAAATAACAATGGTTTTAATAAAAATAATATTATAATAATTTTATGATTTTAAAATTTTTACATCTATATTACAAAATAGAAGATTAAATTAAGAAAAAAAAATATAAATAAAATGGGATTTTATTTTCTTTGTTTTATAATGATGTTAATAAAATATAATTTATCAACGGAAGAAAATAAAACAATTAAAGTAGGATTATCATTACCCTTCGAAGATGATTACTGGAGAACATATGCCAGATATTTTAACAAAAGTGCTGAAAAATTTAAAGATGAAGGAATAAATTTTGAAATCAAAGTAACATTTAGTAAAAGAAGTGTAAGTATTCAACAAGCAGATTTGGAAAATCTCATAGCGAATAAAATTGATGTTTTAATTATAACAGCTCATGACACTAAAGCTTCAAAAAATATAATAAAATATTGTGAATTAATTGACATTCCAATAATAGCATTTAATAGATTAATTTCAGATGTTGAACTGAAAGCATATATTTCCCCTAATATGACACAAGCTGGACAATATCAAGCAGAATTTTTATTAGAAAATTTGAAAAAGAATAAAACAAATAAAACAAAATTTTTAGTAATGAGAGGTCCTGATTCAGACATAAATTCCAAATTATTGTTTGATGGAGCAATGAATATATTTAGAACAGATCAAAAAACAAAAAATAATGTAGATAATGATGAAATATTTAAAATAATGATAGTACCAAATTGGGACCCAAATGAAGCAAAAAAATTATGTAGAGAATTAGAAGATGATTTTTTAAAAGATTTAGGTTATATTGTAGCAGCAAATGATGATATTGCAAAATCATGTATATCTTCATTAAATAATGTAAATTTGAGTGAAATATATATAGCTGGACATGATTATTCAATTGATTCAATAGTGGACTTATTTGAAATGCTAAAATATAATTATTTTACTGTTGATATGAATCAATCAAATGATACTTATATTGCTTTAAATGTTTCTAAAAATTTAGTTCTTGGTAAACCTTTTGAATTTAGGGAGACATTTAAAAATGGGCAATATGATAATCCTTATTTATGTGGAAATGTTCGTCGTGTCGATTATGACACTTTTATAAATTCAAGAAAGAATGAATCTTTTGATAATAAATGATGATATTGAATCAAAATCATGAAAATTTATAATTTTATTTTATTCTTTTATTTATTAATTAATTTTTGATTTATTTAAAATTCTTTACAAAAAAATGAATAAGGAAAAAAATAAAAATAATAATGATAATGTTTGGTCTGATAGTAATTCAGAAACTGAAAATAAAACTTCTGAAGAATTATTTCAAACTTTTGTGAAAGTTAAAGAATATTTTAATCCTCCTCCTAAACCAGAAGATATTATTGAAGAAGGAGAAATTATTCCTGATAATAATTTTACTTTGTTAAATCATAAAAAATATAGGGAAGATAATATTGAAAATAATAACCAAATAAACATTACTCCTAAATGATTTTGTAAATTAAGATATATTTATTATTTCAAAAAAGTTTATAGTATGATTAATTTCTATCATTACAATCACCATTAATAATATTATTTCTTTTACTGTTAGTTATGTTCAAATATTAATCTTAATAATTCTAAATATTTGAATTTTTCTTTTTTGTTTATTCTTAATTTTAGTATTTTTATAAATTATATTTTATTATATCATTGCTTAAAATTGATTATTTTAATTATAATTGAAAGAATATAAAAAATAATAAGTTCAAAATTTTGATTAATATTGTTTTATTATTTAAAAAATAATTTTCAATGTTTTTTAATATTTATATTATTCTAATTTTCCCATTTGAATAAATTCTTTGTCCTACATTAATGTTTTCAAGATTAAATACTTTTTATAAGATTTTTTTTAAACAAAAATTGGATTATATTCATAACATAATAACCTATTTTCGAATTAAATTATCATAGTGAATTAAAGAGTATATAATAATTGCATATGGTTAAAGAAAGATATATATTGTTTTATTTATATATTTTATGAATAAATAGGAAGAAACAGTAATTTTAGAAAAATATTTATGATTTGTTTAAAATTATGGTAATGAAAATTAAAACATTATTAATACTTGAATAATAATCATCAATTTTTTTTAGCTAAATATAAAAATAATTTACGAATTAAATGACATTTTTAAAAAAATTAATATATATAATTAATAAATTTTAAAAAATATAAATTATACTTGTTTTAGGAATAAATATTATTTGAAATTAAATATTATTTAATAAAAGAATAATAAATAATTTAATCACAACAACTAATATTATCATTAGCTTCATCATTAATTTCAATATCTAAATCTTTTAATTGGAAATTATCAGAACCTTTCCTATTACATTTTTTAGAATAATCCCTACATATATTTTCAAACATTTCAACAATTCCTTCTCTAGTTTTTGCACTAGTTTCATAATATTTAATAGAATAAAAATCAGCAACTTTTTTTCCATCATCAAAAGAAATAACTCTCAAATCATTTAAATCTATTTTATTTCCAACTAATATTTTAATAACATTCATTTTTGCAAAATTATTGATGTTATCAATCCAATCTTTAACATGTTCAAAAGAAATTTTGTTAGTTACATCAAATACAATAATAATAATATTAACTCCTCTATAATAAGAAGTAGTCATTGAACGATATTTTTCTTGTCCTGCTGTGTCCCACAATTGTAAACATATATTTTGATCATCAATTGTTAATTTTATATTTTTAAAATCTATTCCAACTGTGTTCTTAGTTTTATCTGAAAAATTTTTGTCTAAATATTTTCCTATAATTGAAGTTTTTCCAACTGTTGAATCCCCAATTAATAATGCTTTAATCATTATATCATATTTATCTTTTCTATCTTCCATTTTGATTTTTTTTATATTTTAAGATTTTTATTTCATACATTATTTGTTATTTTTTTATTTTTTTATTACGAGGATTTAGTATTTTTCGAATATATTATTTTACTTTTTTTAATGAATTTTTATAATGAGATTTAAGTTAGGGTATTTTTATTGAAGAAGGGATATAAATATAAAATATTTCAACCGAGCTGTTAATAGAAAGTTGAAAATATAATTCTTGAAATAATAAAAATTTATTAAATGAATTTTATTGAATAACAACACAATTCAAAAAATAAATAAAATAATTCAAAGTGTATGAAACCTTCATAAAAGAAAAAAATTATATTTGGAAATGATAATAATATAAAAAGACAAAAAAATATAGTAAATAAAACAACAATGAACTTATCAAATGAATGAAATATCTAATGTGACAAATTATAATTACTTGTCAGTGAAAAAAAACTATTAATAAGAATTAAGAGAAAAATATTTTAAGAAAAGAAAGTAATATTTATTTCATCAAGAAAGTGATTATAAAATTGAAGATTCAAATTTTACTTCTTATCAATTTAATATAAAATATGAAGAAGGAAATGGAATTTTTTGTGGAATAAATCCAAATTTATCAATAAATAAAAATAATAGTAAATTAATTTTTACTAATTGATTTAGAGACATATAGAACAGAATTTAAAGTAAATATAAAGATATTTAACTTTAATTTAAATAAAAAAAAGCGATTAAAATTAGAAGAAGTAAATGATTGTATTATTATTATTCCTAATGAAATACGAATAAGTAGACTTCAAATTACATTGTTTTATAACGAAAAACTAATGATTTTTATTTAAGACATAAATTAAATGAATATGAAAATAAAAATAAACATTCTACAAATGGTTTTTATTTATTAATAAAATGGAATTTTATAATGAAAAAAGAATAAAAAGAGGATTAATAAGAAATTTTTTTAATTAAAAGGATTATAAATATTTTTTGTAATAAGTTTATTATAATATTACATGTTAAACCCATCTTAAAAAATAGTATAAAGAAAAATATTTTATAAAAAAAATAAAGAAAAAAATTTATCTATCATTGCCCAACAACTCTATTCCCAGCAAATTTCAATCTTCCAGAATTAACTCTATTATTAACTAAAGGATTATACATTCTATTATAATCAAATTGATAAGAATTAATAGGATGAGTAATTGGATTTTGATTTAATTCAGAATTCCCCAAATTATAATTTTTATTAGTATATGGATTTCCAATAACTAAATTATCCTTAGTAATTTTCCCATGAGTTGCACCTTGAATTTGTAAATTATAATTTGGAGTCATCGCCATTTTTTTTGCTTCATGATAACTTGGAGTTTTTTGTGGTGGATTAATTTGAAGAGATTGTTCATTTGTTTTTGTATTTATTGCCGGTTGATTTTGAACTATTGATTCATAATTTTGTATATTTTTTAAATATTCTCTATCTGCTTCTTCACCCCTTTGTTGATTCATTAATCTCTCTCTTTCACGCTGTTGTTCCATTAAATAATTTTCATATTGAAATCTTTCATATTCTTCTTCTGTCATTGGAGGATATTTTTCAGGATTCATATTTGGGTTTATATTCGGATTTAATTGAGGATTTATATATGGATTCATTTGAGGATTTAAATAAGATTCATATTGAGGAATTAATTGAGGTTGATTTAGTATTTTAGGGGTCATTTGTTGATTTGAAATTTGAGGATTTTGTAATTGAGGTTTTGAATTCTGAATATTTTGTATTTGAGAACTTGGATTATTTGAAATTTGAGATTGTTCATTGTTTTGTAATCCTTCTTTTTTAGGGATATTTAAATTTAATGTAGGAGTCACTTCTCTATATGGTGTTTTTTGAGGTAATTGATTTTGTGGTGGAATTGAATTTGGGTTTACTTTATTTAAATCTTCATTTTTTTTATCTATTTCTTGTTGACGTAAATATTGTAAATAAGCCATATAATCATTATCTTTTCTTGATTGTGGTATTTCTTCATTAGGAATATTTACTTCTTTATTACTTTTAATTTGTAGATTTTGCATTTGATTAGTTAAATTAGGAGGAATTTGACTTTTTAATTGTTGTTGTTCTAAAACATATTGTTCATATTCTCTTTTATATTTATCTTCTTCACTTTCTGGTAATTTTGGTACTCTATCAGTTTGGGGAATTTTATTTTCTGGAATATTAGCTGTTTTTTCCTTATTTGATAAAGGTCTTTCACTTTGAGGATTTAACATCTGTGATTGAGGAATTTTATTTTGGGTAATTTCTGGATTTATCATTTGTTGTTTTTGAGGAATTTGGGCATTTGCAAATTGTTGTTCTTGTAATTGTTGATAATATGCAATTTCCTCAGGCGACATTTCTTTATTGTGCATTAATCTTGGATCCATCATTTCTGGATTTTGCATCATTCTTGGATCTATCATTTCTGGATTTGGCATCATTCTTGGATCTATCATTTCTGGATTTTGCATCATTCTTGGATCCATTGTTCCTTTATTCTGAATTAATCTTGGTTCTATCATTTCTGGATTTTGCATCATTCTTTGATCCATCATTTCTGGATTTTGCATCATTCTTGGATCTATCTTTTCTGGATTTTGAATCATTCTTGGATCCATCATTTCTGGATTTTGCATCATTCTTGGATCTATCTTTTCTGGATTTTGCATCATTCTTGGATCCAACATTTCTGGATTTTGCATCATTCTTGGATCCATCATTTCTGGATTTTGCATCATTCTTGGATCCATTGTTTCTGGATTTCTCATTAATCTTAGATCCATCATTTCTGGATTTTGCATTGATCTTGGGTCCATCATTTCTGGATTTTTCATCATTTGTTGTTGATAATATCTTTCATATTCTTCTCTTTCTCTTAAATATTGTTCTTGCTGAGGACTCATCTGTCTCTCTTCACTCTTTTCAATAGGGTTAACATTATTATTATTAGTATTATTATTATTATTTCCCATTTTCCCTTTGTTTAATTCTTGCATATAAATATCATATTGTCTTTTACTTTCAGCTTCAAGATCCTTATTATTCAAATAATTAACTTGTTCCTTATTTAAAGCCCTTTGTTCCAAAGCTAAATTTTGAACATTTCTATTATATTCCCTTTCTCTCATAGCTCTTTGTTCATTACTAATTCTTCTTCTTTCTTCCTCATTAATAATATTATTCCCTCTTCCAGGTACTTTCATATTAATTAAATGTCCTTTTAAATCTTTTTCTTTATTCATAACAATATTTTTTTTCAATCTTAAATATTCTTGATATTGTTCAGGAGTAAATCCAGCACTTTCATCAGGTAATTGTTTCCCTAAATAAGTATTTTGATAAGAAGAATTAGGAAATTTTTGTCCTGGATCACAAAAACCTAATATATTATTATTAATTATATTATATCCATGATAATTTAAACTTCTTATATCAGGCTTAAATTCTTTTGGAAATAATTGATCTGTTGTTAATGATGTTCCACTGTTAGTATAATTTTCATATTGAATTTCTCTGTTTTCTTGTCCTATTTTTCCTGATATTTGGTCTACATTTATTTTTTTTTTTGTTAAATTCTTATTTTGATTATGAGTTTGCTCATAAGCTTTTGATATATATGACAATTCTTGTTTTTGACGTTCTATTTTATCTAATTTTTTTCTTTCTTCATCATATAAATAACGGTTTAAAAAATTTAAATTAGGATCTGTGTTTTTATCTGTATAAGCTAATGTTTCTTTTTTAACTCCTATTTTTAATAATGGATCTGGTTTTGTCCTTTTTGGGTAATATGGAGTATTTCTCATTTTTTTATATATGTTTTTTTAATTTTAAATTAAAATATAATTTATTTGTAGTTTTTTCAATAATTATTATTTAGAATTTAAATATTTATTTATTGAAAAAATTTTATATTCTTTTTTATTGAAAATTTAAGCTTCTTCTTCTTTTTCATTTTCATTTTCTTTTTTCTTTTTACTTTTCTTTTTTTTCTTATGTACTTTTTCTACATTTTCTTCTTCTTGATTATCTATTTCTTTTTCATCTTCTTCGTCATCTTTTTTTTCTTCTTGTTCATTTTCTTCATTTTTATTATCTTCATTTTCAATTTCTTCTTCTTCTCCTTCGTTAATATTAACTATTCCATTTCTAATTAAAACTTCTTGTAATTTTCTAATAAAATTATCAGAAAATTCTTTATTAAAATACATGGCTTTAAATTTATATTCATTTTCAGAAACTAAAAAATCTAAATGAATAATCACATGATTATCTTCTGTTTCAAGTCTAATATTTTGGCAATCAAATAAAGAATATTTATTTCCTATTCTTCTTATATTAGGTTTTTTTTTATCATAAACTTTATCTTTAATCATATATAAATAAGTTTCATTTAAAAAAGCAAAATAAGGAATTTGAGTTATTTTAGGATTTTTAAAACCTAAATTTGAAAGGAAACTTCCTTTTTCTTTTATTTTAATAAAACTAAAAAGTTCAAATTGATTTATATCTATATTGCTTCCTTTATAAAAAATTCTATGACAATATGTATTTGGATCTATATCTGGTTCCAATATATCATTATTTTCTATATTTGATGTTTTATTTGTTGAAATTTCTTCTGTGTTTTCTGTTTGTTCTAAATTTTCGATTTTTTCGTTTTTTTCTTCTTTTTTTTCTGTTGATATATTTTCCTCTTTTTTTTCATCTTTTTTTACTTCTTGATTAATATTTTCATGTTGCTCAGACATTATTTTTTTATTTTTTTAAAATACTTAAAATATATAAATTAAATGAAAATTCAAAAATGAAATAAAAAATGATTGTTTAAATTGAAGATATAATTTATTTTTTTTATTTTTCAATTATAAAATATATAAAATATTATTTTATAAAATTAATTTTTCCTCATAACATTAATTATTAACTTTCTCTTGATATTATTATTAAAACTTTTGACCTCAAAAACCATGAAAATTTTTTTCACTTATATTTACTACTTCATGTTATAAATTATTGTAGCTCTTTCACTTTAAATATAACAAAAAAACATTAAAAAAATTAATTAAAATAGTATTTATTTAATTGACAATTAGAGGTGATAACATGATAATTTTTAAAAAAATTTTTAATGACATTTGTAGTGTCAGAACAATTCATTGAATAAATCCATGCTTTTTTCTTTAAACCATAATTTGTTATTTATACAATTTTTCACTTTCAAATTTTGATTCTCAAGTAAATTATTTTTATTTTTTTTGAGTTCATTTTTTAGTTTTAATAATTTCAATTTTAATTCATAAGATTATCTTTTAAATCTAAAAATAATATTGTAGAATTAGATATTAATTTATTTCTATTTAAAAATTTTTATTATTATTATTTCATTTCCATAATTCTCACTAGTAAGAAATTATCAAAAAAAAGATGAAGAATATCGATTAATATTATTTAATATAGAAATATTAATAATAATATTATAATTCAAATTAGAATTATTAGTAAATTTAATTGTATTCAATATAAATATTAGATTAATCTCTAATGGACCAAAGTTCTATATTACTATATCTTCCTTATTGACTTTTTTTATGAATTTTCATTTTCACTTCATTTTGAATGTCTGAAAAATCTTTAACAAGAAAAAACATAAAATTGTTAAAAAATGTGAAGATTGAATTAATGAGATGGATAATAAAATCAAATTTTGGGTATTTTTTAATTATTATTCAAATTAATTACTATTATTAAAATTTAAAAAATTAAAATTTTTAAATTTCACATTAGTTTTCAATCAAATATTATAAATAATTATTCTTTTTTAAAAAATCTTAACAACAACCTTTCTTTTCTTCTTTTTTTTCTTCCTCATTTAAATTAAGTCCATTAGGATTAACAGTTTTTTTTTCCTTTCCACTAACTTGTCTACTGAGGAAGGTTTTAGCAGCATTTTCGAACAATAAATCTATATTAATAGTTTCTTTAGCACTAACTTCCATAAATTGAATACCATATTTATCAGCTAAATCTTTTCCATTTTCTTTAGAAACAGACCTTTGATGTTCTAAATCACATTTATTTCCAACTAAAATTCTTAAAACACCTTCTTTAGCAAATTTATCAACATCAGCCATCCAATTTTTTACATGTTCAAATGATTCTTTATCAGTTATATCATATACAACAACTATAGCTTGAGCTCCTTTGTAATAGGATGTTGTTATTGTTCTAAATCTTTCTTCACCTGCTGTGTCCCATACTTGAAGTTTTATTCTTTTATTGTCTATTTCTATGTTTTTTAATTTGAAATCTACTCCTATTGAATTCATTAAATTTTGAGAAAAGGTGTTCTCTATGTAACGAAGAATTATACATGATTTCCCTACTCCACTATCACCTAGGAGGAGAATTTTAAAGAGGAATTCACTTTTAAAAGGTTTAAATATAAAAATGTTATATAAAGTGGTTTTTTACTATTCTGATTCCATTTTTTTTAAGGATTTTTTTAAAATATTTTTTTATAGTTTTTTTATTTTTTTAAGGATTAGAAATATTATTTTTTATTGCTTTTTGAAGAGAAAATCAAATTTTATCTTTTTTCTTTTTTAGGAGAAGGATTTTTTGAAAAAGAGAAATAAGTTAATATACATATTAAAATAACATACAAAATATAATATTAAACTTATTTATTCTGTAGAAATTTTTTATTTATTTTTATAAATTGTTTATAATTTTTTAATTTTTAAAATTAATCAACAATATGAGGTTCATCAATATATATTCTAATTTTATTAAATGATTTTTCTTTTTTTTATTTTATCAAATTTTTTTTCAAATTTTATTATTAATAAATTTTATATTAAATTATTTGAAAATAAATAATGATGATTAGAGAACAAATGCTTTTAAAAAAAAATGACAAAAATTTGCAATTAAATGATGAGCATAAATATACTAAAAATAATAACAATTCAAATAGTAATCTTTTCTCTCTTACAAAAACTTTATCAAATAGAATAAAAACAATTGATTTAGTGAATAAAATGAAAGCAAAGTCTAAAAACCAAAGAAGAAATGTGTATAATTCAAATTTTCAAAAAGAAGATAATAATACTTTTTTCCAACCAAATAATTTTCAAAATAAAAATACTAGTATTCATCAATTAAAAATAGATAATTTAAAAAATACTTTAACTCCACCAAAAAATATATATAAATCAGCGGCAGAAATAGAATTAAAATATGAATTAATAATAATGGAAAAAGATAAAATAATAAATAAATTAAAAGAAGAAATAGAATATTATAAAAAATTATTAGAATCATCAACAAATACAACAAATTCAAATATTAATAGTATTCAAATCTTAAATTCAAATTTAAATAAAGAGATTTTCAATACACCTCAAAAAAACAATTATACTAATGTAAAATTACAAACAATAGAACATAGTTCAGAATTAATGAATCAAGGAAATGAAACTTTAATTAAACCTGAAAATATTTTTTCAGAAAGATTAAATAAATATTATACTCCAAAAGCAAATAATATGCTAAAAAAATTTATATATAATAATCAATCAAATTCAACTAAAAATTCAACATTACATAGAAAATATCCTTCAAATAGTATAACTTCAACATATAATGAAAGTGGAAGTGTTATTTCTAATCATAATAAAGTTTTGAGTAGTCCTTCTTTTACAGATAATAATAAAAATAATGTATGTCTTTTAATTGAACCTCATGATTTATTTAAAGATAATGTAAATTATAAAAATCAATTAAATAATATTACCTTTAAAGTTACGAAATTAATAGATAATTTATTTAAATATGTTAAGTAGGGTGTTTTTTTATGATATTAGAATTTTTGAAAATTTAAATATTTAAAATATAAATTATTTAATTTTTTTTATTTTTTAATTAATTCTTTTTTGAAAAAAAATAATTTATATTAAATCTTAAGAAAAGCAAATTTAATATATTTTTATATTCTTATTTGTTTTCATAAAATAGAAGTATTTAATTAATTATATCCCTTAACAAAATAAAATAAAATTTTATAATATTTTTAATTCTTCAATATTTCATTATAATATATTAACTTTTATAAATCTTCCATTAAAATTTGTTATCATATAAACTAAATTTATGTTCTATGAAGAAATTTTTTAATATTTTTGCTTTATTGATTATAAAAAATGATATTTGACTTTTAAAAAAGAAATAAAGAAACTTGATACAAGGAAAAATCAATATTTTTTCAAAATATTTATTATAATTGAAAATTAAGCAAAAATGAAATAAAGGATCACTTGATGAAATTCAAAATAATATAAAAGTAAAAAATTAAGAGTAAAAATTAATTTTATTAAAAAATGTTTAATATAAAATAAATTTGTTACTTTAATTTACCAAGAAACCGCTTATAAAATTTAAAAAATAAAATTAAAATTTAAATAAAAAAAGAGAAAAGTATGTTTGAAGAAGATAAGAAGAATTTATTGATTTTAAACAAGGAAAAATTACCTCAAATAAGGAATTATCAATTAATAAAAAAAATTGGGCAAGGTTCTTATGGTAAAATATATTTGGCAGAAGATACAAAAAACAAAATTGTAGTGGCGCTTAAAATTATAGATAAAACATTCCTTGAATTATTAGGAAAAACTGAAGAAGCATTTATCGAACAATATATGTTAATTCATTTAAAACATAAAAATATTATAAATTTAAAATCATGTTTTCAAACAAAACAAAAATTAATTTTTGTAATTGATTATTTCAAAAATGGAAATTTTCAAGAATATTTAAAGCAAATTCAAAGTAAAAATGGAATTCTTTCATATGAAACAAGTAAATTCTATTTAGCAGAATTACTAAATATTTTATTATATTTCCAAGAAAAAAATATAGTTCATTTAGATTTAAAACCAGGAAATTTATTATTGGATGAAAGGCTTCATTTAAAAATAATTGATTTTGGAACTGCGAAAATAATAGGAAAAGAATATGATATAAAAATAAAAAAATTTGTAAAAAATTCAAAAAATAATAAATTAAATAATAATAATAAATTAAATAATAATTATAATTTAATAGGAACACTTGAATATGCATCTCCTGAAATGATAAAAGGAAATATAAACAATTTAAATAGTTGTGATATTTGGTCATATGGAATAATAATGTATGAATTATTTCATGGTTATACTCCTTTCAAAGGTCAAAGTGACTTTGAAACAATGGAGAAAATAAAAAAAGGTAAATTTTTAATTAATGAAAAATTACCTTTTGAAGTGAAAGACTTAATAAAAAAATTATTAACATATGATCAAAATGAAAGAATTAATAATATTAATGATATTATGAAACATAATTTTTTTAAAGGAATAAATTTTGATGAATTATATGATGAAAAAGTTCCTGAAAATTTTAAAAAATCTGTTTCAGATAATTTTTTTGTTGAAAATAAAATGAGTTTTCATGAAGAATTATATTCAACTGATGATACAGAAAATGAAATTGATAATATTATTGATAATTTAAATTGTGAAAAAAATAAATTTATTCCGAATTTTTCCTTTGGAAAAGATTATTGCGTTGTAAAATTTGAAGAAAATATTTTGATAAAAGATTATTTTTTTCTTTAGTATTTTTCGGTACTAAATACTTTTTTATTTTTTTCAAAAAAAGAGAAAAAATAAATATTAATAAAATACTTGTAAATGTAAATAATTATATGTATTCGTTTTTATTAGGGTAAATGTAAATAATGTGTAAATTTTCTTTTCCCTAAATAAATTAATAAAAAATTTGTGTCATTTTGTATTTGTATAAAAATATAATTGTTCCAAATATATTTAAAAATAGAATAAATTTTGATTATCTTACCTTTAAACATCATCATTAATTAAAAAGTTGGATAAACATTTTCTTTTTTTGTACTTATTTATTTTTATGAATATAATGCTTTATTAAATTTTTTATCATATTTTTTTATAACATAAAATAATGAAACTATTTATAAATGTATTAATAATTTGTTAATTTCTTTTAAAATTTATAATTATTAAATGAATTAATTAATTTTGAAGATAATTAAAAATTTTAAATAAGTAAATTTATTAATAAAAAAATTAATGTCAAATTTAGAGTCTCCTTTAAATCATATAACAAATTTTTTTAACTCAATAGGATTTACATCAGATTATCATTTTAATGACAAACAAAAACAATTAATTGAAAATAATAAAATAGATTTTTCAAAAATTTTAGAGTCAGATAGAGATATTACAATTACAGATGCATCTGTAAAACATAGTGAAATTATTCATTCTTTGTCTAAAATTTTCAAAATGGATATTAATATATTTAAATTATATAAAATGTATGTAGAATTATCAAAAGGAGAAATTTCTTTTTATCAATTTTTAAATCATTTGATTTTTATTAATCTAATTTTTGAAAATTTTCATGATATTATATCAGATATTTCTTTAGATAAAATATTAAAAGAGAAAATCACAATTTATGAAATAGAATCAATGACAAATAATAATTTAAAACTTGAAAATATGTATAAAACTTTATTGAATGAAAGTGATGAAGAAACTAAAAATTATATTTGTTTTATTATTTTAATATTTATTTTTTCTTTTTGTAATAAATTTTATATTTTAGGAATAAACTCAATAAATCTTGAATTATTTACAAAAAATGTTTCTACATTTAATAGATTTTATGTTTCTCATTATCAATATTCAATTATACTATATTTAGAAATGATTATTTATTCAAATTTGTTTCTTTCTTCTAAAGGGGAAAATGAAAAATATTTTAAAAATACTCATTCAAGAAATAAAGCTAGATCTTTAAATCAAAAAAATATTAAAAGTAATACAGTTGGAAGTTTTAGTAGAAACACTATTAGAAATAATTTAAATTTTGAAAAAACTTTTGATATTGAAAATTGCTATTTTTTTGATAATAATATAATTAAATCTGATAATAATGAAATTTATAAAACTTTAGTTTTTCAAAGTTATCTTAAATATTATTTTTTTTTCCATTTGTCAAAAAATAATATTAAATTAAATATTAATATTACTATTGAAAATCCTCAAGTTCTTTTAAATTATTCTTCAATTGATTCAATTTGTAAAATTTTTTCAACAACTGATGATTCAATTAAAAAGTTAAATTTTGAAAATTTAAATATTTTAACTAAAATAAATATATCTTATATTTTTAAAAACTTTATTTTTGATCAAGTTATAATTAATATATTAGGATTTAACAATAATGATCCAGTAAAAGATTTTATTATAAATTATGATGATATAATTTCTAAAGGAAGAAATTTTTATTTTCAAGAACAAGCTTCTTTAAATTCTAATGAATTTTCATCTACTTTTAAATATTTAAGTCTAGAATGGGATTTATTAAATGAGCTTTTAACTTATTATGGAAAAAAGAAAAATAATGTTCAAAGTTATATCTTTAGATTTAACACTTTTAAATGTAATATAAATAAAATTACAAAAGATATTGATTTATATTTTAATTATTCAACTATAAAAGAAAAAGAAATTTTTACTTATTTCAAAAAAACAAAAAATTTTATAGATTTTATAAATAAAGTAATTGGTATCATTGATTCATTACAACTTTATAAACAATATAATATTGGAATAAGATTAATACAAAATAATTTTAGGTCACATCAATTAAAATTATATCTTCAATTATATATAAAAATGATAATAGATTATGTTGAAGAACAGAATTTAAAAAATTACACAATATATGAGAAAAAATTTGAAAATTACAATGAAAATATGCAATGTTATTTAAATGATAATTCAATTAAAAAAAAAATAAGAGTACAAAAATTTAAATCTTTATTTAAAAAAATAAAATATCCTCAACTTCAATTTTTATCAAATTTTTCAAATGAATTAACAGAAGATTGGGATGTTATAGTTATAAGTGATAATTCAAAAGAATTTAATTTGGTAAGAACATATGATGATAATAAAATTTTTTTTTATTTAAGTAAAGATTATGAACCTTCATTAACTTCAACAATGACAAAAGATGATAGTGAATATTTGAAAATTATAATGTATTTATCAAGTAATAGAATATCTTATGAAAATGGAATGAATTTAATTAATTCTATTAGAAGTGATAAAGATAATCTTCTTTCAATGCATGTAACTTTAATTTGTGATAGATTTTATCTTGAAAATTATTTTTTAATGGAAAATAAAATGAAAAAATATGTTAAAATATTATATCAAATTGTTGATGATATTTATTTAATTGCTAAAAATATTCCTAATGAAGATAATAGTGATATTAAAGAATATTTTAATTATGATATTTATATTGCTGATTCTTTTATTAATGTTGTTAATTTTCATCAATATTCTTTTGATAAAGATACTAATTATTGTACTTTGGTTTTTGAATTTTTATCTGTTTTATCTTCTTGTATAGAATTAATACTTTATATTTTAAAAAATAAAGATATTTATATTCCAAGGTTTATTTATATGATTAGAAATGTTGAAGATTATTATTCTTTTGAATATAAACAATCTAATATTTTTTTTAAGAAAATAAAATTTTTTAATTCTCTTTTTTCTTTAAACAATAAAAAATCAACTCCTTTATTTTGTATTTTATCAAAAAAAGCGAAAACTGAATATACTCAAAATAATGATAATTTTTATGATGTTTTCTTAAGGTTATTTTTAAATTTAAATAAAGTTGTAGAAAATCAAGCAACTTTAAATCAAGTTTTTTTCCAAAAAATTCATAAAAATATATTTTATGAATATTATGATTCTTTTATTCCAATAGCTTTTTCTTATGAAAGTTATATGGTTTTTTCTGATATATTTTTATCTAATAATTATCTTGAAATCAGTCACGGAGATTTATTTGATAAATGTTATATTTTACCTTTTGAATCAAAAATCAAAAAAGAAAAAGTTTTAGAAATTATTAATTCAACACAATTAACAAAACAATTAATTATATTTAACTTTAATTTCCCAAATGGATATACTTTTAATAAAAAAGAATATACTATTTTTTCTTTTCATAAAGTAGATTTTTTATTAGATGAACTAAATACTTTAAATATAAGACAATATAAAAAAGATGAAATTAAATTATTAAGTTACATAGATAAATACTTAGACAAAAAAAATATAAACAAAGAAAATAAGAATAAAATTTTAAAGAATTTTGTTCAAATAAATCGAAAAAATGATAAATTTGAAATTTATTTTTTTGAACCAAAAATTTTTGAAAAAATAATAGATAATTATAATAAAGAAAAAATGAAAATCCAAACACAAAAAGTAGAAATGAGAGTATTTCAATTAACTGAAGATGCAAAAAATTCTCAAACAAAATCAAAAAGAAGAAAAAGCAATGATTGTCTTATTTTTTAATTTATATAAAAATGACTCTTATTTAAAAATAAATGTTAAATTAAAAAAATCCAAAATTTTATTAAAAATTTTTTTTAAAATAAATCTCTAAGAAGATTTTTCTGATTTTAAATTTAATTTTCTCAATTTTCTTTGTTCTCTATTTTTCATTTGAATATATAAAACATAACAAACAGGAGGAAAGAAAAATAAACAAATAGTCATAACTCCAACAGATAAAACATCTTTTGTAGTTTTAATAAACAAAAAATTTAAAATAAATATAGGTTCACCTTTTTTTTCATTATTCATTAATCTCATTAAAGGATCCATATCATTAGTATTCATTAAAAAAGTTTTTAAAGCAATAATATAATTCAAAACTAATTTAATTATTAAAACTAATAAAAAAATAACAAAAAAAGTAGAATTTTTTTCTCCTACACAATTATTAATCCATTGACAATGATGATCAAAATTTTCAATACAATGACTACAAACATGACAATGTTTTGTATATTTCCCTTTTTTAACTTTACAATAAGGACATAATTCAGTAACATCTATTTTATTATTCACTATTTCTAACCAAGATAAATTATAATTTGAAATTAATATTCCAGGATCAGAAAAAATCATATAAACTGTTATAATAAATAATGCTACTGCAAATGAAATATATAAACCATTTAAAAAGTTATTATTAATATATGGTATTAAAACAAAAAAAGTTAAACATTCTATAGTAATTGTTAGAAATAGAAAAATTAAACATCTAAAAATATTTCTTTGATTATTTCCTTCATTATTATTAAATAAACAACTTTTAACAGGTTTATATTCAGTTATTAATTTAAATACATTTGCTAATTGTGGATTATCCCTACAAATTTCAAAAACAGTTTTTCCATCATTATCTCTTAAACTTAAGTTTCCTCCTTTGTTAATTAATTTTTTAATAATTTTCATTCTTTCACCATAAATGGCAATATGTAAAGGGCTTTTTCCATTAATATCTTGTATATTAACATCATTATGATTAATCCAAGATAATATATAATTAATGCTAATTTCACTACTCATATAACAAGCCCAATGTAATGGAGTAGAACCATTTTCATCAACTTCATTAATATTCATATTATATTTTTCTTTAAAATATATTAATACATTTGGCCTATCACCTTGAGCTGCCATATGTAAAACATTTAAACCTGAATTATTTTTTTTTTTATAATCTACTCCATGATTAATTAATTCTTTTATTATTTCTATATTTCCTCTAAAAGCTGCAAATAATAAAGGAGTATTTCCATCTATATCTTCCATTGAAAAAAGCTGAGGTAATATACTATTTTTATTTCCAAATTTGGAAATAAATTTTTGGAGAACTGAATAAAATATTAAAGTCATGTCTGAAAATGCTATTTTATGAAATAATGATATTTTTTTGTCTTCATCTAATTTTGCTTTTAAAAAAAAATTTTCATCATGAGTATCTATAAATTGGTTTATTAATTGTTCATTATTTTCATCCAAATAATCTCGAAGTTTTAAAGCATCTTCTTGGATTTTTATTGAAGTTGAGGACATTTTTTTTACTTTTTTGTTTTTAATTTTTTTATTTTTTTTAATTTTTTTAATTTTTATTTTTTGATATTTTTTTATTGGAGTTATATAATTAAACAATCTTTTATTTTAATAATGTTTAAATAATATTAAAAAAAACAATTATAAAAATCAAAAAAATATTAAATAATATAACCCAAATTAAAGTTTTTTCATAAAATAATAAATAGATTAAATAAAATTATTTAGTTCCTTCAATAAGTTGAATATCCATTTCTTTCAAAGAAACTTTTTTCATATATTCTCCAAGAGCAGCAAAATGAGGAGTGTTCATATGAGCATTAAGTAATTCTTTACTTTTCCATTCTTCAACCATAATATATTCTTCTTTATTTAAAAAATTTTGATAAAAAGTATAAGAAATACAACCTTCATCTTTTAAAGAAGCATCTATCATTTTTTTTATTTCTTCTGATAAATGACCATCATCTTTAATATACATTCTAGCATGCACATGAACTGACATTTTTATAATTTTTTGTTTTTTTTAATTATTTATATATGGAAATGATGTAGGCTTTATTTTTTTTTTATTTTTTTAAAAAGTTATTTATAAAATTAAATGTTTATATTTTATATTGATACTATTATTTTTTACACTATTTGTTTTTTGTTTATTTAAATACTGGCTCATAGTCTAAATCATCACTTGCTAATTTTTTTGATGATTTTTTCTTATCTTTTTTTTTATGATGTCTTTTAGGTAATTTTACAATTGGAGTTGTTTTGACTTCTTCTTCTTTTTTATTTTCTAAATCATTATTTTTCTCATTATTATTTTCATTATCAGTATTTTTTTTATCTTCTTCATTATTATCAATAACATTATTATTATTATTATTATTATCATCAACATTATTCTTTTCATTTCCAGAATTATTTTTATCTACAATATTATTATTTTTATTAATTAAATTCAAAGGAATATTAGAATTTTTACTATTTATTACAGGAATATCTTTATCAACATTAGTTAAATTTAAAGCTAATCTTCCATTTTCTTTTTTTGGACTTGGAGTAAAAGTAATATTAAAATGATTAACAGGAGTTGGACTTTTAATAACACCTATTTCACTTTTTATCTTTAAACTATTCATTTTTTTTATATTATTTGAACTTAATTTCTTATTATATTCATCCATTGTTTTAGTTGAAATTCTTCTATTTCTTTTATCAGTTAAACTTTTACCTCTTTTTTTTCTATCATAAGATTTATCTTTATCATCAATACTATTTAAAAGTGATAAATTTGTAGAATTGCTTGTTATTATTTTTCTAAATTTATCATTTTCTTCCATTAAATTTGTTAGCTTATTAAAAATATGATCTTTTTCTCTTAAGACTTGATTCAACTCAATTTGTTTTTGTAAAACATTTTCATCTTTTTCATATTTTTTATTTTGTAATTCTTCTAATTCATCATTTATATTCATTAATTTTTGATGAACATTTCCCATTTGCATTGAAATTATTCCAATTTGTTTTTCTCTTTCAAATAATAAGTTTTCATATTTTTCTATTATTTGTTTTTTTGACATTCCATCAAAATTATAATATTTTAATGATGATGTTAAGTTTTTATTAAATGTAGTTCCAAAAGAATCTTCTTCTGTCATTTTTTTTGATACTTTTTAATAATTATTTTTTACTTTTAAAATATTTATATTTAAAAAATATATATTTTGTATAAGTTAATCTTTTTCTTTAAATATATTTTTTTGAAGAAAGATTATTTTTATTTTTAACATAAAGTTATCATTCATTAAACTTTCTTATAAGTAAATTAAAAAAAGAATTATTTACATTGTTTAAATTAATTTATCATTTTTTAATATTAATATTTGTTGTATAAAAATGCAGTTAATTTCTTTATTCTTTTTTTTAAATAGTTAAATTTATCAACACTTTAATTATATTTGGTTTTTATAATATTCTTTTTTTTTATTAAAAATTAGAAAGTAAGAGAATTATATTATATATTAATATTTTTTATTTTGTTTATTTTTTTTCACTTTTATTTTTTTAAATATCTTTATAAATTATTTTGAAATAAATATTCAAGATAAATTACACTAATTATAGATTTATGAAAATAATTATAAAAATGATCTTCAAAAAATAAAGAAATTGACAAACTAAATCAATTCATTGTTTGTTATAGATTCAAATAAATAATAATTTCATGAAGAAAATGGAATAAAATTCAAACAATTTTTAAGTATAAATGACAAATGAAAATAATTACGATTATTACTGAATTAAAATATAAATACTGCATTCAATTTCAAAGAAAAGAAGGTGATGTTTAAAAAATTCTCATCATCATGAAATATAGTACTCAATAAATTAATTCCCTACAATCTGCGAAATGACTCCGCCTAGATAATTTTGCCCCCAGAAAACAAAATAAAAATTACATAAATATAAAACCAAGTACTTAATTTTTTAAATATTTAAATATATATGTTATATTTTGTATTTTTAGATATTATATGTGGATTTAATTTAATTAAATTTTAATTTACTTAAAATTTTTTAAATTAATAAATTTAAATTAGCTTTGGAACAATAATTTTTTTATTTTAATAATTTTTCCAATATTTTTGGGGATTGGGGATTGGGGATTGGGGATTGGTGATTGTGGATTGGGCCCAATCCCCAATCCCCAATTCCCAATTCCCAAACCCCAATTCCCAATCCCCCGTAAAAAATAAATTAAAATTTAATAAAAAGATTTAAAAATAAAATTTTAATTATAAATTAAATATTTTAA
>JAEEGK010004586.1_pt1 | contig 33784 bp, 23 predicted proteins | sample 8958771 | NCBI WGS metagenome assembly JAEEGK01 (sample SAMN16246547, study PRJNA631951) | gut metagenome | biome: gut microbiome; feature: rumen; material: SC-attached | host: Bos | place: Iran: Karaj | collected 2018-10 | reverse complement strand
CAGCGACATCACCCGCCCGTGGGACGGTAAAAGGGTATAGACATATACAACAGGGGGCAGCGGCGAGGCCGCTGCAGGCATTCAGTTGGCAAAGCGTAATATTTTGAGTATCTTTGCTCTTGGGCGCAATTCCTCCCAACTAGTTTCCATACACCTATTAACCCAAGACTTATGACTTATGGTACAGCTGCGCCCCGGTATTCTCATCAGTGATGCATACGGTTCTGCCGGTAATGTGACCGCCTATCACAGAGGCGGCAAGTGCTTCCTCAGGCGCCGTATTGCTCCCGCATTCCCGGGGACTAGAGGTCAGATGGCAGCCACCGCAGTCCATCTGAGAGCTCTGCGGGCCTGGCGCTCGCTGCCCCATGAGCAGCAACTGCGTTGGGAACCTTTCGCACGGGTAGTTGAGCCGCACCGTCCGCCATTTGATCACCTGGCCAGGATCTCCGGTAACAATTTGTTCATATCTGCATATCACGGATTCGCCACCCTGGGGAATGAGCATATCCCATCTCCGGCTCCGTATAACAAGTTCCCTCCGTTCCTGGTCAAGATTCTGGGAGCGTATGCAGCAGGAGATACCCTGTACATCAACTGGAAGCTGGATATGGATGATAGCGAGAGCCGGTACCGGCTGCTTACCAAGGTTCAGCTGGGACGCCCCGGCAGGGGCTGGAATACAGGGATGCTCCGGAATTATCTGGCGGAAGGAACCGCGAACGATGCCGCAGTGACCTCGTGTATCCCCAACTACAAATCCATTTGGAATCTTGACCTTGAATCCTACCAGATTCACGCCCGGTGCATCCTCCTGGATACAAAAACCGGATACCGGAGTCAGTATCTCCCGGTATCCGGCATTGTGAGCTTATGATTAGATTCTTACCTATTCGATGTCTTCTTTTGCCTCAATGCAGAATACGGCATAAAGGGGAACAGACTTGATTTCATTGGCGAAGCCGAAGTTCTTTCCGGAAATGCGGTAAGCGAAAGGACAATTGTAGGTCTTTTTGAAATTGTTCATGCTGATTGCATTCACCTTCTTGCCTTTCTTGACCTCTACAGGAATCACGTTCATTCCATCCTGCAGTATGTATTCCACTTCCTGGGTGTTGCCGTTTTTCCAATAGCGGAGTGTAATACCGTTGGCAGAAAGGGCCTGGGCCACATAGTTCTCGGCTACCGAACCAAGGAAAGTGTTCTCAGTCTCTATGGAATTGAGTAGCATCTGGGCCGGCATCTGAGCCTTTGTGTTCAGCAGGCCAATATCGGACATATAAATCTTGAAGTCGCTGTCATCTTCCTGGGCTGAGATGGGAATAAAGCCATGTGATATCAGTTTGCATTTATGTACTATCCCGGCCAGAATGAGCCATTCGATAGCTTCACCGAAAATCTTAGCGGTTCCGCCCTTTTGCGCCAGCTTGTACTGGAACTTGCGATTCTCTTTAGCCAGTTGTGCCGGAATAGAATTGAAGCAGGCTCTGATCTTGACAGTGGTTGCCGGCTTGGCATATTTGGCCATATCGGCATTGTAACCAACCAGGATGGACTGCTGAACGGTTCTGCACTCCAGGAAGCTGTGGGTCTCTACATATTTGCCAACACTCTCGGGCATGCCGCCGACTATCAGATAGCGCTGGTACAGGTCAAGTGCCAACAGGTGAACGGAAGCCGGCATTGCCTCATTAGAGTTGAAGTGGGTACGGATATCCTGCGCCAGAACATCCATATTGATGGCCCAGAGGAATTCTTCAAAGTCCATAGGGTACAGGCGCAATTCATCCACTTTACCAACCGGATAGGAGAATTCCTCTTCTTCCTGCTGCTGTTGGGCCTTTCCTGCTTCATCTTCTTCATCGGGCTTGTTTCCCTGATTCACAGCCACCCCCAGAAGGCTACCTGCGGCCACAATATCATACTGAGGATAATCTTCCTGGAAATATTTGAGAGCAAGCAGCGCCCGCTTGCAGTCCTGAATCTCATCCAGGATGACCAGCGTCTCATGCGGGACAATTCGCTCATTATATAGAGTTTCCAGATAAGCGATGATTTCCAAAGGATTGATGTTGTCCTTCAGGAAATTGCGCACATCAGGGACCAGGTCAAGGCTTACCTTGATATAATTCTTATAGTGCTCGCGCCCGAATTCTTCCAGAATGTATGTTTTTCCAACTTGACGGGCTCCCTGGAGGATGAGAGGCTTATGATCCGGCCTGTTCTTCCAGTCTATGAGTTGCTGAGTGATTTTTCTTTTCATAGCAATTACAGCCATTAATTCCAAGGCAAATATAATCAAAAACTATGAAAAAGTCACAGCGATTTTGATTTTTTCATAGTTTCTGATTGGATTAGCGGAAGTATTCGTACTTGTCGGTGAGTTTCTCTACTACCTCCAGCGTATCGGCCTTGATGTACTTTTTGAGCATCTTGGGCGAGGCGTGGCCAGTGACCTTCATGATGTCGTACAGATCCACGCCGGCAAGATACATGAGCGTGGCGCCAGTGCGTCGGGCCGTATGGCTATGGACCAGTTTGTACTTCTCAATCTTCTCCTTTTTGGGCGTGCCGCCTTTTGTGGTCTCAATTTCGACCAACTCAGTCAGGCCGGCTTTCTCGGAGATTTCCTTGATGTAGCGGTTGATGACCTGGTCCGCCAGGTGAGGCACCTGGTAATTATACTTCTCGAGGATGGCCTTCAGGGCAGAGTTGCAAGGGATAGCAACCTTGGCACCGGTTTTCTGCTGGCGTATATTCAGGTAGGTTATCTCCTGCTTCTCAATCCAAGCTCTCATCTGGCCGGGGTTCTCCGGATCGGGCTCCTCCTTCATTACATTCTTCGTAAGGGTATTGAAGTCCTCTTTCTTGATGTAGTTGTAGTCAGAAACACGCTGGGCCGTCCAGACGCCTATCATGAAGATATCGCGGGCCTGCTCATATCCAATAGGATATTCGGAAAGGTCTACGGCCATAATCTTGTCAATATCTTCCTTCGTTAAATAGATGCTGTCTACTTCCACCCGGGTGCCTTTGAACTTTTTGTCTCTCCAGACATGATTCGTATGATATCCTTCACTTTCGGCGCAGGCCATGATGGTCTTCAGCTCCTTGATGCATTTCCCGTACGTGTTGATGGAGTACCCTTTTTTCTTTAGGTGAGCCGTGTAAGCATAATAGAAGTTCATGTTGATGTCATCGAAGTCGTAGGTGTGCTTTGTCTCTTTCTGGAATTTTGTGAACTGATCCAGTGCAAGCTTTACGGTCTTCACGGTAGAAGGAGCGAAGTTGCTGCCTTTCTCTGTCTGCCTGGCGCCGGTAGTAATCTGGTCACAGTACATGGCAATGTACTTGTTCAGAGTCATACGGTTCTTCTCGGCCTCTTCTTTCGCTTTGGCTTCTTTGCTGCGCTCCTGGGCTTCCCGGGCCTCTTTGTACACGATATCCAGGACAATCTGCTTAAACTCTTCCTGGGTAAGGCCTACCGGCCGGTCAAGAGTCATCTCGAGGGTGTCACTGATCTCCTCCATCTTTTTGACGAGATCAATGTGCGCCTTTCGGAAATTCTTTCTCTGGGTGTCGCCTTTCTTGGAATTGTTCCAGGCCTCGATGTCTACTACAAGTGGAGTACAATACTTGTGGTTGATGTTTTGCTTCCTAGATTGAAGCCGGACGAACAAGGGAGCTTCTCCCTTCTCCTTCGTCGTTCTTAGAAAAAATGAAACTGCCATAATAACTATCTTTATAACGCTAATACAAAGATAGCAAAAAATCTCGAAATTGGGGCTACATTGGGGCTACTTTTTGTGCATTTGCTGGAAAACCTACGCAAGCGCTAAAATGCTAACTAATTGATAATCAGCAGAAGTATATTTTGTGCCCTTCCCACCAAAACCCAGATACGCGGTCTCGTCCGCACCGCAGAAACGGAGTTTAGCTTTGCTAGACTCCGTTTCTTAGTTTTGTGCCGTCTCGAGCCTCGTCCGTACCGCTTTCTCCCTTGCGCATCGTCGCTTCGCTCCTCCAAGTCAATATTTGTGGCAAAACCGGGACATTAACTCAAATCGGATATTTTTCGTTTTTTTCTTATTTTTGTAAGAGCCAAACACTAAAACGATTAGTCAGACATAAGCTATGACCTCTCCTCTTTCCCAAGCGCAACTGAGTATGTTCCTGGCTAGCCAGGGACTGGACGATAAATCCGGCAACTACCAGCAGGCCCTGTTGTACAAGCTGCCGCCCACCATAGACCTCGAGAAGTTCAAAAAGGCCTTTGAGGCCTTTGTGGCCGCCCATCCCTACATTCTATCGCACGTAGTGGAAGTGGATGGCGTCCCCTGCATGGAACAGTCCCAGGAGACGTGGAAGGCCGAGATTAAGGAAATAGACAGCATCGACGAGGTAAGAGGAACCTTTGCGCGGCCCATGGACCTGCACAAAGACCGGCTATTCAGGCTGGAGCTCTATAAAACCAAGGACGGCAACTATTTCTACGCCGATTTCCACCACATCATCACGGATGGGGCCTGCATCCCTATGTTGCTGGCCGATCTGGGCGCCGCATACGACGGAAAAGAGGTTCCCGTTGAGAAATTCAGCGGGGCCGATGTGGCGCTGGAAGAGCAGAAGTTGCGGGAAAGCGAGGCTTTCGAGGAAGCCAAGCAGTGGTTTGCGCAGGAGTTTGGCTCGGCTACGGAGGTCGAAAGCCGCATTGTGCCGGACGTGTTTGGCGCCAAGCCTTCGGCCTATAAGGAGCTGGTGGTGCAATTGCCCATTGACAGCGTGGCCATGAGGGACGTTCTGGAGCGCTACCGGTACGCCGACAGCATCCTCTTTACCGGCATTTTCGGCCTTACCCTGGCATCCTGGAATGCCGATAACGCCGCCAGCTTCTCCACCATCTGGAATGGCCGCAAGAGCGTAGCCTCCAAAACTGCGTTCACCATGTGCGTGCACACCCTGCCCGCCTTTGTGAATGCCACCCCGGACACCCCTGTCAGCGAGGTTCTGGACCATCTGAAGGCACAGACCGTAGGACTGCGGGCCCGGCATTTCTTCTCTATGGCCGATTGCGGAACCTACCTGGGCCTGGGCCCCGGTATCAACTTTGGTTTCCAGGGCCAGTTTGTGGTGGAAGTTCCCTCCCTGATCCTGGCCGGAGAACGTGTCCCGGGAGAAGACCTGCGCAGCAATCCTCCGGGCCTCAACCTTTCGGTGGAATTTTTCACACCGGCGGAGGGCCCTTACGAGATGCGCTTCTGGTATCGGCCCGACATGTACACGGAGGGGATCCTCAGAAACTTTGCCGAGAGCATGGCCGCCGCTGCCCTGTCCCTCAAGAAGGCCGATACGGTGGGGCAGATGGAGTTCACTATGCCCGCCCAAATCAAGGTTCTGGACGGCTTCAATCCCGGGAAATCCGTGGGTGATCCCCAGAAGACCGTGGTGGAATTCTGGCGCGAGCGTGTAAAGGAAGCCCCCGACCAGGTAGCCCTTGTATGCGCAGATAAGAAACTGACATACAAGGAGGTAGACGTCCTGTCCGACAACCTGGCCGCCCACATAGAAAAGACCGTGAAACCGGGTCACGTGGTATCTATTATCCTGGGCCGCAGCGAATACACCGTGATTGCCCCGCTGGGTGCCATCAAGGCTGGCTGCGCCTATCAGCCGCTGGATCCTTCCTATCCCAAGGAGCGCCTGCAATTCATGGTCAAGGACGCCTCCAGTGCCCTTCTCATTGCCGATGAAGGCCTGGCGGAACTGGTGGAAGGTTTCGAAGGGCCGATTCTGCCCACCGCAGACATTCCCGGCCTTCCCGAAGGCAAGCCTAAGTCCACACCAAAACCCGACGACCTCTTTGTGCTGCTCTATACCAGCGGCACCACTGGCACGCCTAAGGGCTGCATGCTCAACCATCGCAATGTGAGCCTGTTCTCCCAGCACCACGCCTGGCGCACGGGCATTTCGGCCCAAAGCAAGCTTACAGCCTACTCTAGCTTTGGTTTTGACGCCTTCGTGGGAGACCTGTACGGTGCTCTGGTGGCCGGCGCAACCCTCTATCTCATTCCCGAGGAAATCCGCCTGGACCTCAAGGCCCTGCACGACTATTTTGAGCAGAACGGTATCACACACAGCTTCATGACCACCCAGGTGGCCACCCAGTTCGCCATCAACTATCCCAGTTGCAAGGGCCTGCAGGTGCTGTATACCGGTGGCGAGAAGCTGAGCGCGTTGCCGCTGCCCAACTATAAGCTATTCAACTGCTACGGTCCCTCCGAGAGCCTCTGCTATGTTGTTTCCAAGGAGGTAAAGAAGCAGGAGGAGAACATCCCCATCGGCATCCCGCAGCCCGGCATCCACTGCTATGTGGTGAACAAGGCCGGCAAGCGTGTGCCCGTGGGTGCCGCCGGTGAGTTGCTGGAGGCTGGCCTGCAGGTAGGAGACGGCTATCTGGGCCGCCCGGATAAGACCGCCGAATCCTTCGCCGACAACCCTTACGAGAAAGATCCGGCTTTCAAACGCCTGTACCGTACCGGCGATATTGTGCGCTACCGTTCCGACGGAGATATTGAGTATATAGGCCGAAAAGACGCCCAGGTGAAGATCCGCGGCTTCCGCATTGAGCTCAAGGAAGTGGAGGCTGTAATCCGGGAATTCCAGGGCATCAAGGACGTAACCGTTCAGGCCTTCGACCAGGAAGGCGGCGGCAAATTCATGGCCGCATATGTGGTAAGTGACCAGGAGGTGGATACAGCCGCCCTCAACGCCTTTATCCTTGAACGCAAGCCACCCTACATGGTGCCCACGGTTACCATGCAGATAGAATCCATCCCCCTCAACGTGAACCAGAAGGTGGACGTGAAGGCCCTGCCCAAGCCGCAGGCCAAGAAGGCTCAGGATCAAGCCGCCGCACCGCTCAACCTCCTGGAGGAAGAGCTGGTGGCCCTCCTCAAGGAAACCACCGGTATAGAAGGCGCCAGCCTCACCGAACCTTTGATGCTCTACGGCCTCAGTTCCCTGAGCGGTCTGCGCCTGGCCACCGAACTGTTCAAGCGCTACGGCGTACAGGCCGATATGAACACCTTTGCCAAGACCGCCACCCTCCAGAGCATAGAGAACGAGATTCTCAAGATCTGGATGGCCGGCGACAAAGCGGGCGGCGCAGCCGGACAGGACGGCGCCATTGGCCCTCAGCCCCTCACCAACCAGCAGGCCGGCGTGTTCCTGGACTGCATGAAGGCTCCGCAGGAGACCATCTACAATATTCCTATGGTTTGGACCTTCCCCGGAGAAGTGTCGGCGGAAGCCTTGCAGGAAGCTGTTCAGAAGGTGTTGTCGGCCCATCCTGCCCTGCAGTCCCGCTTTGAGCAGATAGACGGACAGGTGTGCCAGGTTCCTTCCGACACGCCCATCCCCGTCTCTGTCCAGGAAGGGGATCTGGAGACCCTGAAAGAGGGCTTCATCCTTCCCTTCGACCTCAATAAGGGTCCCCTGGGCAAGGTGGTCATCGCAGCCGGAAAGGACAAAACCTACCTCCTGAGCGACTTCCACCACCTGGTGTTCGACGGCCGCAGCTACGACATCTTCATCCAGGAGGTCTGCAACGCCCTTGAGGGCAAGGACATCGCTCCCGAAAGCTATTCCTACTTCCAATATGCCGCCTGGCAGAAGGCCCGTGAAGGCAGCGAAGCCTATGCCCAGGCCCGCGACTTCTTCGCCGGGCAACTGGGTGGCCTGGAGAGCCCCTCGGCCGTGATTCCGGACCTGGAGCACAATGAAGCCAACCCCGGCCGGGAAGTCTTCCTGAGAAAGTTCGTAGAGGCCGACATCCATCCGCTGTGCAAGAAGATAGGCATCTCGCCCGCCAGTTTCTACCTGGGCGCCGCCTACCTCACCCTCAGCGCCTACAACGCCAATAAGAAGGTATATATCTGCACCATCAGCAACGGCCGTGGCAATTTGAAGACCGCCGACAGCTTCGGTATGTTCGTGAACACCCTGGCTTTGGCGGGGGACTGCACCATTGAGAATACGGAAGCCTTCCTGAAGCAGTGCGACCAGGACTTCCAGGCCACCCTGCAGCACCAGGACTACCCGTTTGCCAAGGTAGCCGCCGAATTCGGCTTCCAGCCGCAGGTGATGCTGGCCTACCAGGTGGGTGTGCTGGCCGATTACCGCGTGAACGGACAGCAGGTGACCGGCGAGAATATGGACGCCGGCGCGCCCAAGTTCCCGCTGAGCATCTACATCGACGGCAGCGAAGGCAAGGAAGCCATCGTGCTGGGCTACGACGACAGCAAATACAGCGTGGCCCTGATGCAGGCCTTTGCCGATGCCATGGAATGCGTGGTGCGCGGCCTGCTGCAGCATGACAAACTGAACGAGGTGCCGTTCGTGGACACCGACCGCCTCAAGGAACTGGATGGCTTCAACCACTTCACCCAGAAGGTAGACACCACCCAGACCATCGTGAGCCTCTTCCGCGCCCAGGCCAAGAAGACGCCCGACAACCCCGCCGTGAGCTATCAGGACTTCAGCTGCACGTATGCGCAGGCCGATGCCCTGTCGGACCGCATCGCCGCCGCCATCGCCGCCAAGGGCCTGAAGGCCGAAGACGTGGTGTCCGTGCTCATCGGCCGCAACCAGTGGATGGCGCTGGCCTCGCTGGGTATCCTCAAGGCCGGCTGCGCCTATCAGCCGCTGGATCCTTCCTACCCGGAGGAGCGCCTCAACTTCATGGTGAGCGACGCATCGGCCAAACTCCTGATCGCCGACAAGGAACTCCTGCCGGTGCTCAAGGAGTACAAGGGTCCCGTGCTCACCACCGATGAACTGGAAGCCCTTCCCAAGGGAAAGGTTCCCGAAGGTCCCAAGCCGGAGAATCTCTTTATCCTGCTGTACACTTCCGGTTCCACGGGCGTGCCTAAGGGTGTGATGCTGGAGCACCGCAACCTGGTGAATTTCTGCGCCTGGTACCAGAAATACTATAAGCTTACGGACCACAGCCGGGTGGCGGCCTATGCCAGCTACGGCTTCGACGCGTGCATGATGGACATGTATCCCGTGCTCACCGCCGGCGGCTGCCTGCACATTATCCCGGAGGAAACCCGCCACGACATGAGCCAGCTGGATGCCTTTATCACGGATAACGGCATCACCCACAGCTTCATGACCACGCAGGTGGGTGTGATGTACGCCAAGAACTTCCCGGACAACAAGTCCCTCAAGCACCTCTCCGTGGGCGGCGAAAAGCTGGTTTCCATGGATCCGCCTTCCTATGGCTTCCACAACGGCTACGGCCCCACCGAGTGCACCATCTTCTCCACCATCTTCGACGTGAAGAAGCGCGAGGCCAACATTCCTATCGGCCACGCCCTGGACAACACCAGCATGTATGTGATGGACGGCGACTTCCGTCGCATGCCGGTGGGCGCCGCCGGAGAACTGCTCATTACGGGCGCCGGCGTGGGCCGCGGTTACCTCAACCGCCCCGAAAAGACGGCCGAGACCTTTATCGACAACCCGTTCCGCAAGGGCGAACGCGCCTACCGAAGCGGTGATATCGTGCGCTGGAGAACCGACGGCAACATCGAATTTGTGGGCCGTCAGGACGGTCAGGTGAAGATTCGCGGCTTCCGCATCGAGCTGAAGGAAGTGGAGGAAGTGCTGCGGGAATGCCCGGGCGTGAAGGACGTCACCGTACAGGCCTTCGACAACCCGTCCGGCGGCAAGTTCATCGCCGCTTACGTGGTGGCCGAAGAAAAATTCGACATCCAGGCCGCATCGGCCTTTATCAAGGAGCGCAAGCCGCCGTATATGGTGCCCGCCGCCTTTGTCCAGCTGGACAAGATTCCGCTCAACGTGAACCAGAAGGTGGACCGCAAGGCCCTGCCCAAACCTACGCCTGACACCAGCGCCGAATACGTGGCCCCCGAAACCGACCTGGAGAAGAACCTGTGCGAGATTTTCGCCGAGGTCCTCAGCCTGGAAAAGGTGGGCGCCACGGACAATTTCTTCGACCTGGGCGGTTCCTCGCTCATGGTGACCAACGTGCTGGTGAACGCAGAAAAGCGCGGCATCAAGTTCGCTTATGCCGATGTCTTCGCGCATCCCACCGCCCGTGAACTGGGCGCCTTCCTGGGTGGCGGCGCCGCCGCTCCCAAGGAGGACAGCGAGATCAGCGACTATGACTATTCGGGCATCGACGCCCTGCTGGCCGGCAACACGCTGGAAGCCCTCCAGACCGGCAAGATGCAGAGCCTGGAAGGCCAGATACTCCTTACCGGCGCCACCGGCTTCCTGGGCATCCACATGCTGCGGGAACTGGTGGAAAGCACCAAGGACGACACCATCATCTGGTGCCTGCTGCGTCCTAAGGGATCCCTGAGCGCCGAACGACGCCTGAGCGAGATGCTGGTGTATTACTTCGAGAAAGACTACCGGCCGCTGATTGGCAAGCGCATCCGCATTGTGAACGGAGACATCACCCAGCCTGCCGTATTCGACTCCCTGAAGGCCTCCGGAACGCCCTGGAGCCTGGTGGTGAACTGCGCCGCCAACGTGAAGCACTTCTCCAAGGGAACGGATATCGAGGATATCAACTACGGCGGCGTCAAGAACATCTGCGCCTTCTGCGAAGCCACGGCAGCCCGCCTGGTACACGTTTCCACGGAGAGTGTGGCCGGTATGAGCGAGGGAAGCCATCCCAAGCAGATCAGCGAACAGCAGCTGTACTTTGGCCAGCAAACCGGCAACCAGTATGTCCATTCCAAGTTCCTGGCCGAAAGATTCATCCTGGAACGGATGGCCGCCGGAGCCCTCAACGCCAAGATTCTGCGCGCCGGTAACCTGTCGCCCCGCTCCGCCGACGGTGAATTCCAGGTGAACCTGAACGCCAACTCGGCCATGGGACGCCTGCGCGCATACAAGCTCCTGGGCGCCTGCCCGTACTCCCTGCTGGATGCCAAGATGGAGTTCTCCCCCATTGACGACAGTGCCCGCGCCATGGTGCTGCTGGCCACTACGCCCAAGGAGAACTGCGTGTTCAACGTTTCCAACAACCACCTGCTGCCCATGGAAGACATCGTCTCCCGGCTGCGCCTGATCGATGGGAACAAAGTGGATTACGTGGAATTCCCGGAATTCATGTCCCGGATGCAGGTTGTGATGGCCCAGCCGGACAAGGCCCCGCTGCTGAGCAGCCTGGTGGCCTATGCCCAGTCCCCCAACCAGCAGGAAGTGGTGATGAACCAGCCTTCCGTGCACTTTACTATGCAGGTGCTGTATCGCCTGGGCTTCGCCTGGGACCACACCTCCTCCAAGTACGTGGATATGATTTTTGAAATGCTGCGAACTCTCCAGTACTTTGGATAGATACCCGTTTTGACTAATTATGTCAATAGTTTACCGAAAATAAAAATCCTCCTCTGCGCAGAGGAGGATTTTTGTATTCACTAAATCCGGAGGATGACCGGAACTATTCGAAGATTTCGGCCAGTTTCTTTTGCAGGGCTTCGCCGCGGAGGCCGCGGGCCACGATGATGCCGTCGGGGTCAATGAGGAGGTTGTCGGGGATGGCGTTCACGCCGTAGACCTCGGAGGCCACGGTCTTCCAGCCCTTGAGGTCGGAGAGGTGGATCCAAGGCATCTGCCACTCTACGATGGCCTGCTTCCAGGGGTCTTGTTCGCTGTCGAAGGAGAGGCCCACAATCTCGAAGCCTTTGGCGTGGTACTTCTTGTAGGCGGATACCACGTTGGGCATTTCGGACTTGCAGGGACCGCACCAGGAGGCCCAGAAGTCTACCAGAACCCAGTTGCCCTGGCCCACATATTCGCTCAGTTTGTGGAGGTTGCCTTCCGTATCGGCCTCTTCCAGGTCCGTGAACTTCTGGCCCACGAAGGCGCTCTTGGCACCTTCGGTCTTTTCTTCCTCGGCCATAGCTTCTTCCAGGCTGGCCTTGAGGTCTGCCACAAACGGATGCTTGGTGTAAGGGGCGCCGGAGTTGAGCAGTTCGCTAAGCTTCTGGTAACCTGCTGCCTCGGCAACATTCTCGATGAAGACTACGGGGACCAGGTTGTCCTTGTTCTCTTCGATGATGGCGAGTTTGGTGTCTACATATTCGTTGAAGGCCTCTTCATACTGGGCTACAAAGGCTTCTTCCCGGGCATTCTGTTCTTCCTTGGGAAGGGCTACAAACTCCTTGACCATCTGGTTGATGCGGCCATAGGCCTTGCTGTTGCGCTTGTCGCATTCCGTGATCTTGTTGTTAAGGGCCGATCCGGTGAGGGTGGTATCGGCGAAGTCAATCTCCATAGGAACGCCGTCGTTGATGAGGGGGAAGTTCCAGTCGAAGTTGTCCATAACCACGCCCAGGAAGGCATCCTTGTCGGCCTTTCCTTTGAGCTGGAAAGTACCGTTCACCACTGCGGCGCTGTCTATGTCGTCCTCGATCAGGCGGCTTACCAGAAAGACTTTGGTAACGTCCTGGGGAACGTTCTTGCCGGTAATGACATACTCGGCCTCATTTGAGGAGCACGCCAGCATTCCAGCGGCGGCTACCGTGAGCATTAAAAAAGATACTGCTTTCATAAGGATGGATAATAAAGTTCGTCAAAGATAGGAAAATTATTCAATGGGGGCCAAGGGGAGGGGCCAGCCGGTGAGGGTGGCGATGTAAGGGGCCATGAGGCTGGCGACTTTGCGCATACCCTGGTAGTTGGGGTGCCAGGATGCTCCCATTTCGGAAGTGACGTTGTGGGCGTCTTTGTTGATGGCCGTCCAGTGGATGTTGGGGAGGCCGCTCTGGGTGGCTACGGTGCGCACATAGTCCGCGAGCATAGGGTCGGCATTGGAGGCTACACAGAGAATGGGAACCTGGTTGCCGTGGAAGTCCCGGATTTCCTCAAGAAGGCTCTTGTATCCTTTGCACCAACTCTCCAGTGTGGGCTGCTTCCCAACAGAGAAGTCGTTGGTTCCCAGGTAGATGACTATGATGTCAGGGGTGTAATCGGGTGCCCATTTGGGACCTTCGGCCTGGTCAAAAACACCTGTGTATCGTACGGGCATGGTGCGTCCTGAATCTGCGTCTCCGTAATTGCGGGCTATGCCTCGGCCCGAGTGGGAGATACGGACAACATCGGCCTGGAAATATCGGCCCAGAATGCCGGAGTAACTCTTGTTGCAGTTCTCCTCCGAAAGCACGAAGGGGCAGTCCCGGTTGGGAGCTTCAACCCCGTAGCCGCAGGTGTAGGAGTCTCCAATAATCTCCATCACACGCTCTTTCCAGGGACGTGCCTGCAGAAGGGTGCCGTCTGTCTTGAAGGAGGAATACGTGATGCATCCGTATTCCCCTTCGCTCCTTTTCTGGATATAGACGGTATGTTCCCCTTTCTTCTTAAAGGTGCAGAGTTCCATCTCGCCCTCTCCCTGGGTCAGGTGGATCACGTTGTGGGCTTCCACGCCCGGCTCCTGGTCTACCCAGACATTCAGGAAGTCTTCACCACTCTCTTCGTACGCCAAAGAAAGGCTTTTGCCCTCAAAGCGGACAATGGCCATGGCGCCGCTCCAATCGGCCTTGACTGTGCCAGCGTCCCGAAGGAACCTTCCGATATAGGTCACTTCCGGAGTGTTGGCGGAGTATACTTTCTGTGCAAAACCCTGCAGGGATATCATTAGCAGGCCGAAGAGGATGAGCGTCTTTTTCATAATGCTGTGTATGGTTGTTCAAATTTAGACAAAAAACACTACTCTCACAAACGAATAATAGTATCTTTGTGAAAACCACATGATTTATGATACTGAATGCCAGTTTTGAGGAGTTGAAAAGCCATCAGCCTGGACGCCAATCTGAAATAGCAGATTAACTACAGCTGTCCGCCGCCACCGTTGTAGGGGTTACCCCAGGGTCGGCAGGTGTTGGTGTTGAGCCAGTTGCCCCATCCGGTCCGTTTGTGGAAGGTACACTGCTCGTAGCTTGGTTGGAGGTTGCTGCGGAAGAGGTTGCCGGCAGCAATGAAGTCGTAGGTATAGTCGAATTGGTTAAAGAGGCAGACGCTTAGCGAGTAGTGATCCAAGTGATCCACGCTGTGATTCACGTGCACGTAATGGATAAAGGCGTCATCCAGAGCCCGGTCCAGGGTGGTGGAGATGGATGCAAACTCGGCATCGCCGGTCTCCCGGGCCAGTTTGTGGGCGTAGTCGGCCAGGTCAAACATAGGCAAAAGGATACCATTGACGGGGTCATCGTTGAGCAGATGGTAGCGGTACACGCTCACCGTGGCGCGGTCAATGGCCTCTTTCTGCGTGGGGTAGAGGGCCAGGAGGCGGTCGGCCAGGGGCTTGCAGGCGTCAATGATGGCATCGAGCTTGCTGGCGTGGATTAGTTTCAAGTCTCCATTCAGGGGCCTCTCCGGATAGTCATAACCCCTTTGCCAGTAGGGCGTGCTGCGCTCGATCATCTGGGCTACGGCGTCCTCGGTGTTTCCAGTGTCAATGAGGCCGCGGATATATTCCCTCAGGATGGTTCCGTCGCTGCAAAGAACGTGACTCGAGCAGCAGATGTAGTCTGTGACGTCCCTCAGTTCGGCTAGGGATTCCATATTCCCCATCACGCAGTTGTGGAAAAAGATGGCGTTCAGACGGTCCAGACCCGTGGAACGGATGGCGTCGGAGAGTTCGTACATATCCAGTTTCTCCCGGTTGTTCCACTCATCCCCAATGAGGCCGCGGGTGGCGGCGTCATCAAACTTGTTGGGAACATCATACATTGCTTCAAAGCCATTCCCGTGTCCCCAGATGGTGAAGATGTACTCCTTGGCGGGGCACTTGAGGCTGCTGATCTCCATAAAGGCGCGGATGGTGTCCGGGCTGTAAAGCTTCAGGGCCAGGGCCTCTGCGCTGAAGCCAGCGGCCTGGAGGCTGTTCTCGCGGATGTTCTCCAGGTCGGTTTCGCTGTTGAGCTCAAACCATACCACATCGCCTTCTTGGGCATACTTGGAGTTGGTGCCTTTTCCATATTTATACAGGCATACGACCCGCACCTTGGTGGAGTCCACGAGATAGGGTTTCACCGTATCCCAGAATCCGGTTTCTATAATATTATCCATATTGCCGCCGGCATTGCCGTAGACAAATACAGTGTAGTCGGCGGGGGTGCCGGGGACATCCACCAGCTCCTTCCTGCTCCATTCGTCAAAGCGGGCTGTCTGCACTGCATCGGCCTTGTCAAAAGTGACATCATCGCCTTCTCCGCCAATGGTCAATCGGCCTCCTTTGATCTGATAGGGCTCATCCCAGGGGCCGTCGGCCATAGTGATGTAAAGGGTGCCCTCGTTGGCGGTGTAAGTGAAGGGCTGGTGCTCTATGGCAACGGGTTCCTCACCAACCGTATAGAATACGTCGCACACGCCCGTGCCATCGGTCTGGAAGTTCCAAACGTTCCAGCACGTGCCGAAATTCCAAATGGAATGGGTATGACCCGTGAGGTCGGCCACCCAGGTGCCTTCCAGGGATTTATACTCTGCGGGGATGTTGTCTTTTGTGCAGGACACAACTGCTATTGTAAGGAGGACCACCAAGGCCATTAACGTCTTTTTCATTGTCTTTACCAAATTTTAACGCGGTTTTCGGGTGCTATGTAGAGTTTGTCGGTGGGCTGGACGTCGTAGAGGCGGTACCAGTCATCCTGCAGGCGCATCATACCGTTGATGCGGACGTGGTTGAGCGAGTGGCTGTCTTTCATATCGTGTATCTTTTTCTGGGATTCCAACGTGCGCTCATAGGTATGCTTGTAGAACTGTGCGTAAGCGAGGAAGAACTTCTTGATCTGCTCGTCAAACTGCTCGCCGGTGAAGCCCTGGCGGGTGAGCCGCTGCTTGTAGCACTCCAGGGCTATGGTCACTCCGCCGTAGTCGGCCAGGTTCTCATTAAGGGTTAGTTCGCCGTCGGCGGGCTGTCCGGGATAGTCCTCCATCTGGTTGAAGAGCTCAATCAGAGCCTTCTGTTTCTCCAGGAAGGCCTGCTTGTCGGCCGGTTCCCACCAGTCGCGTTTGACGCCATCGGCATCGGCCAGAGAGCCGCCTGCATCAAAACCGTGGCAGATTTCGTGGGCAAAGCAGGTGGCGGCAGCATAGGTGACGGCTTCGCTCAGCTCATCGTCAAAGCGGGGACGCGTAATCCAGGAAGGAAGGATAATCAAAGCATTGGCTTCTCTCAAATGGAAAGCGTTGTCGGTAGTGAAGGCCGATAGGATGGCCCAGAAATCCCAGCCTACCTCATCGAGGTTACGTCCCAACATATTCTTCACAACGGAGTTCTGGTGTTGGCGCAGCTGGGTGGCCACGTCCAGCAGGCAGTCACCGTCCACCCGGGGAGTCATATCGTTATTCCACTGCTCGGGATAGCCCACGTAGAATGTCATAGCTTCGGCCTTTTTGCGAGCTTCGGCCTTGGTGGGAGCGCTCATCCAGTCCAGATTCTCAATGCGCTCTATGAGCACCTGGCGCAGATCTTCCAGGATGCTCAGGCACTGCTGCTTGAAGATGTTCTCCGTTCCATAGCTATCCAAAAGGATGCGGTACTTGTAGTATCGGTTGTAGTGAAGCAGGTTGGCCAGGATGGCAACGCGGTCGGTCTGGGCCGTGGTCTTGGGAATGCAGAAGGCGTCCTGGCAGATGACATTGTAAATCATATAGTCGCGGAAGAGGGGAACCAGTTCCGGGTGCTCGGCCAGTGTTGCAAACTGCCGGAGGAGTTCGAAGCCGGCCGTATTCAAGGGCGTGATCATATATCTCTCCACGAGGGCCGGGTCCAGCCCCATCTGCCCTCCAACGAACATAGCGGCATCCTTGTACGGGTCATCGGATTTGGTAGCGGGTATCCGTTCGGCGGGCGTGTTGAGCAAATCATAGACATTCACAAAAACACTCATCTCAACGGTCTCCATCTTGACGGCATTCTGGCTAATTTGGGCAATGCGCTCCTGAGAATAACCAAAGTGAGTGAGGGGCTGGCAGTAGGAGGCCACCTTTTCTGCTACTTTCTCGGTATCTCTCATGGCCATCAGGGTGTCCAGTTCCACCGGCTTGCCTCCGCTAAGCATAATGTTGGTTACCTCTTTCCCATATCTGACTTCGGGTGACAGGCGCACCAGGGGATTGTAACCCAGCCGGTGCAGCTCAGAGAAGGCCTCATAGAGCTGGTCCACGGTTTCCACCTGCTCCAGCATCTGCAGGCGCTCCTTGATAAGGGCTGCGCTGCGGCTGTCATCGGCCATAGCCTTTTCCACCATTCCGCGCAGCTGGACCAGCAGGGGATCGCTAGACGTGGTGAGCGTCCGGGCCAGGAGTTCGTGGTTGTTTTCGCTTATCTGGTCAAAGAAGGACGGCGAGGGATTGCTGCTGTCCAGCCACTTGCCCAGGGCATAGTGGTAGAAGTCGTCGCCGGGACGCACGGTCTCGTCTATCTCGGTGTCGTAGGGGAACGGCTTGGTGTCCTCTACTATGATGGGCTCCATCCTGCTGCTGCAGGAGGTGAGTATCAGCGTTAAGGCCGCTGCGGCCATCAGGATCTTTTTCATACTACTCCCAGCTTATTTTGGTTGCATCTCCGTCGGTGCCAAAGGTGAAGAGGTAGTTGACAAGACCGTCTGCATGGCGGGCAATCCATTCTTCTACTTTGGATCCCTGCATATCCAGGTCTTTGACCACGGAATAGAAGACCTCTTTTCCCACCTGTTCGTTGGACGCATTCACGGCGTAGCCGTCGTAGGCATAGCCATAAGCGGCCGTGAACTTCTCCAAGGCGGAGGGGTCTGCGCCGGGCTTGAGCTGTGCTTTGAGGCGGACGCCCAGGGTGGCGGGCAGCTTGGCCTTGATTTCCTTGGTCCACTTTGTATTGGTCATCTGTTCACTTTTTACCTGACCGTTGGCATCGTAATACTCAACGGTGAGGGTGAGCATATCCAGCATCTGGGTGGTAGCGGAAAGGGCGTATTGCATCACCGCGTGCGTGGGCTTGTTGTCGGGGGCGGGGGTTTCACCGTTGTCTTTGTTACAAGAAGAAATCAAAGCGCAGCAAAGGACGGCTGCGAGCGTCAGCAGATTTTTTTTCATTGTTTTTTTATTTATGGTTAATTGTTTTGTCAAGTTCGCTGGCGAGTTCCAGGTTCTCTCTGATGAATTTGCCCAGGGCGGCGTTCTTCTCTCCAATACGCCACCGCTGGTATACGACCACGGCTACCAGCATCAGTACGATGACAATGATGGCGGCGGCCAGGGCTGCGGTTATGATCAAAGTAAAATCCATACTCTTTGCTTGTTGAATCCGGGAGCAAAGGTATGCAAAGAGGGGTGGCCCGTTGTGCCACCCCTACAAATCATTGTGCCAATCCTGCAATTTCTACTTTTTGGCCACTTTCCGGTAGTCTGAAGGCGACATGGCGTAAGCGTCCTCAAAGAGGCGGTAGAAGGTGCGGCGGGAGAGGCCGCAGAGTTCGGCAATCAGGGATACGGAGTCTTTGGAAGTGGCCAGAAGGTTGGCCGCATAGCGGAGGCGGTATCCGTTGATGAAATCGACGGGCGTCTTTCCGGCACACTCACGCAGGGCATCGTAGATGTAGGTGCGGTTGGTTCCTGCGAGGCTGGCCAGCGTGTCCTGGTTGGTATCGGGATTGGTGAAGACCTCGGGGTCCTGCATCAGCTCGCACAGCTTGCGATAGAGCAGCTGGTTCTGAGACAGGCTTTCCTCGGGCTGTGCCTGCAGGGCCAGGCGCTCTTCGTTTTCGGCCCTTTCCCTCTGCTGGATCTCCTGGTAGAGGCTGCGGTTCTTCTCCTCCAGCGCCTTGTTGTAGATGCGGGCGCGGACAAGAAGGTAGCCAATGAGCAGGATGATGATGATGGCCGAAAGGAGGATGATGCGGTGGATGACCAGCGACTGGCGGCGGCTGGAAATTTCGGCCTCCTTCTGACGGATGACCTCCTGCTGCTCCATATCCATCTTGCGCTCCACCAGGTGGATGGAGTCGCTCAGGTGGCGCATACGGTCGGCGTATGCCATAGCCTCCTCCGTACGTCCGGCCTTTTTCAAGGCCTTGTACTGGCTCATCATATAGTTATTGATGTAGGAGTTGTTTATGGCGCTGCCCCGGGACAGGTAGAGGGAGTCGGTCTGGCGGAACAGGCGGATGGCCTCATCGTAGCGGCCCACGATGGTCAGATAGCGGGCCCGGGCTACCAGGTCATAGGCCGACAGATTGCGGGCCTGCCTGTGTTTCTGGTAAAGGGCTTCGGCCTTGTCGAAAATGCCATTGGAGGCATAGTTGAGGGCCTGGTTGATGATAACGTTGTTGCTGCGAATGTTGAGGACGGCCTCCGGCATATCGGGACAGCGGGCCATACGGGCCAGGGTTGTGTCGCCCGCTGCTATGAGGGGCAGGGCCCTTTGGGGCTTTCCCCACTCCAGATAGAACTCCGTGGTCTCCGTTACGGCTATGAACAGGGCATCCAGCACCCAGTAATCACGGGGGTGTACCACGCCGTCCATCATTAGGTTGAGGCCTTCCAGGTAATATTTTTCGGCCTCTTCCATATGTCCCATTCCCTTTTCACAGTTTCCTTTGGCGGTGAGGGCGCGGCTCTTGATGCGCGTGGCTATCTGCTCGTCCATGCCTCCCTTGTCCACGTCGGCAATCATCTCATCGGCCAGATGGAGGGCCTTTCCCCATTCTCCGCTATTGTTCAGAAGAGACATAAGATGGAGCATGGCCGAATAGTAGTTGATGCCTTCGCTCCGGAGCTCGGGACTGGGCTTGATTTGCTCGCCGTAGAAGATGGACAGCCGCGTATGGCCCATTTGGCCGTAAACATTGGAGCGGATCAGGTTGGCCGTGGTGGGGGAAAAGATGCCAGCCAGCTCTGCACTGTCTACCAGCGCAATGGCCTCGTCGGGGGTGGGGCCCCAGAGCATTTTGTTCTGAATCCGGACCTTCAGGTTGTTGGCCTCCTCCGTGCGGTCGGGCTTTGCACAACCCACCGTAAGGATGGCCAGAGCGGCTAATAAGGTATAGTAAATTCGTTTCACGAGCGCAAAGTTACTGCATTACAAAAAGGAGTTCGGCCCCGTCCTTGATGTCCTCGTACTTCAAGGTGGTGCCTTTCATTCTGGTTCCGTTGAGGTAGACGGCCTTTACGTACACGTGCTCCGGGGTCCAGTTCCGGGTGCGGACCTTGAGCACGCCGCCGTCGGAGAGTTTGACGTCCACGCCGGGGAGGCAGGGAGAACCCAGCTCGTACTCGTTGCTGCCGGGGCACAGCGGATAGAAGCCCAGGCAGTTGAAGATGTACCAGGCGCTCATCTGGCCGCAGTCGTCGTTGCCGCTCAGGGCGTCGGGCGTGTTGCCGTAAAAATGGTCGGCTACGTAGCGGACCCACTTCTGGCACTCCTGCGGCTTGCCCAGTTTGTTGTACAGATACAGTACGTGGTGGCAGGGCTCGTTGCCGTGCCAGTAGCCGCCAATGCGGCCCCAGATATCGTGTGCGCCGGGAATGTCGTCGCTCATCTCAATGGTGAACATATTGTCCAGGCGCTTGGTGAGGAACTTCTTGCCGGCAATGGCCATATAGTCTTCGAAGGCGTGCGGCACCGTCCAGGTATACTGCAGCGTAAAGCCTTCCGTGATGTCTCCCCAGCCGTTGTCCGAGCCCGGGCCCTCGTACGCAATGTCAGAGAAAGGAGTGCGCCAGTTGCCCTGGCTGTCCCGGCCGCGCATATACTTGGTTTCGGGATCAATGAGGTTGCGGTAATTCTGGCTGCGTTTGAAGAAAAACTCATAGTCTTCCTCGTGCCCCAGGAGCCTGGCGGCCTGGGCTATGCACCAGTCGTCGTAGGCGTATTCCAGCGTCTTGGAAACGGATTCCATTTCCTTGTCAAAGGGGACGTAGCCCAGCTCCGTGTACTCCGGCAGGCAGTCGTAGTTGGGGTTGGTGGCGGTGGCTTTCATTGCCTGGTACGCACGCTCGTAGTCAAAGCCCTTGACGCCTTTGACCATCATATCGGCCAGTACCGAAACGGCGTGATAGCCAATCATACACCACGTTTCACCTCCATAGAAGCTCCAGATGGGCAGCATATGCTCCGTGCTCTTGTCATAGTGCGCCAGCATAGAGTTGGCCAGCTGCGCCTGCAGGGGTTTGTTGATGAGGTTGAGCAGGGGATGGAAGGCGCGGTATGTGTCCCAGAGGGAGAAGGTGGTGTAGTTGGTGAAGTCCCTGGCGTAACCCAGGGTGCCGTCGTGCTCGCGGAAGCGGCCGTCGCGGTCCTGGAAAAGGAAGGGATGCAGCGCCGTGTGGTACACGCTGGTGTAGAAGGTCTCCTTCTGCTCGCGGGTGCAGTCATCGGCCAGCTTGTATCGGCCCAGTTCGGCCTCCCACAGATTCTCTGCGTCTTTGCGGATGTTGTCAAAGGACTTGCCTTCTATCTCCGAGAGGTTGAGGAGGGCGCCGTCTATTCCCGTGGCCGATACCGCCACCTGCACGTTCACCTGCTGGCCCTGGGTGGTGGCAAAGCGCACATAGGCCTGCAGAGGCGTGCCCCAGGCTTCCTTGCTGCTGCGGAAGCGGCTGGTGTTGTAGATGACGGGCTTGCCGTCTTTGTAGATGGTGAGGTCCCGGATGGGTTCCGAGAAGCGGGCTGCAAAGTACACGTAGCGGCTGGGGTTCCAGCCGTTGACCAGCTTGCCGCCCACCAGGGTATAGTCATCTATCTGCCGGACCTCCGACCACACGGTCTTCCATCTCAAGCTATGGTTTACATTGATGAGCACAAAGGCCGAATCTGCCGCGGGGTATGTAAAGCGGAAAGCGCCGCTGAGGGAGGCGGCCGTCATCTCTGCCTTTACGTCATAGTCTTCCAGCCGCACGCTGTAGTAGCCGGGGGAGGCTACCTCGGTGCTGTGGCTGAAGGTGCCCTGTTTGAGCGAACCCGTGCCGGGGACAAAGAGGAAATCTCCCAGGTCCGGGATGCCCGTTCCGCTCAGGTGCGTGAGGCTGAAACCCAGGATGGCTTCCCGGGTGTACTTGTATCCGGCTGCGGTGTCGTAGTCGTAATCGTCCGTGTCTGGGCTTATCTGGATGCCGCCAAAGGGCACCTGCGCGCCCGGGTACACGTTGCCAAAGCCGGCCGTGCCCACAAGCGGATTCACGTATTGGATGAGTTCCTGTGCCGGAACTTCCACACACACAAGGGCTAACAAGGCGGCCCAAAACAGTTTTGTCAAGTTCTTCATAAGAACAAATTTAGGAATAATCTTCTACTCTATCAATACTTCTTACTATTTGGTAGTGCCGTAATAAAGTTGTACCTTTGTCTACTTATCTACCGGGGTCAATGGACAAGAAATGGTACGCAATTAAGGTTTTCTTCAACAAGGTGTTCCAAATGGAGGACATCTTGTCCGATATGGAGTTGGAAACCTACCTTCCCGTCCAGAAAGACAAGCTCAAAGGCCAGGAGTACCTGAAGGTATCCAAGAGGCTGTCGCTGGTAGACGCCAATCACCGCAAAGACAGCCGCTACATCCAGGAAGGCCCCATTATCTACGAGCGCAAACCCCTGGTGGCCTCCCTCATTTTCCTAAGGGCCAATGAAGATGAAATCATCTCCGTAGACGCCCGCCTCAAGGACGAAATGATTCTGGGCCGGCTGCTGGGCTTCATCTACAAAACGGCCGATTTCAAGAAGTGGGCCACCATCCCGGATAAGCAGATGGAGTCTTTCCGCCTGTTAACGGAAAACGGCGGAGACGGCCTCACCTTCTACACCACCAACCTGGTGAAGCTGGCGCAGGGAGACAAGGTCCGCGTCATTGACGGACCGCTCAAAGGGGCCGAAGGCTACATCAAACGCATCAAGAAAGACCGCCGCCTGCTGGTGTGCGTAGAAGGCGTGATAGCCGTGGCTTCGTCGTACATCCCGGACAGAATGCTGGAAAAGATAGAGTAAAGAATGCCGGCCGAAGGAAACATAGTCATCCGGCACGCCCGGGTCAACAACCTCAAGGACATTACGGTGGAGATTCCCCGCAACCGCCTTGTGGTGGTTACCGGCGTATCCGGCAGCGGCAAGAGCTCGCTGGCGTTTGACACCCTGTTTGCAGAGGGTCAGCGCCGCTTTGCAGAGAGCCTCTCGTCCTATGCCCGCCAGTTCCTGGGCCGAATGGCCAAGCCCGACGTGGAGGCCATTGACGGCATTCCGCCGGCCATTGCCATAGAGCAGAAGGTGAACATCCGGAACCCCCGTTCCACCGTTGCCACCACCACCGAGATTTACGATTTTCTGCGCCTGCTGTTTGCCCGCATAGGCCGCACCTACAGCCCCGTGAGCGGGGAGGAGGTAAAGGCCCAGTCCGTCAAGGACGTGCTGGATTACATTGACGACGGCAAGCCCCGTGCGCTGTACATTCTGGCTAACCTCCGCTGGGACAGCCGCCAGGACCACGTGGAGCTGATGCTGGCCCTCAAGGAAGAGGGCTTCGGCCGTCTGTTTAATCCCGCCGATGCCTCCATCCTCCAGATTGAGGACGTGCTCAAGATGGACGGAAAATACCCCGCCGGCCTTCTGCTGCTGGTAGACCGCGTAAAGACTTCCGGTTCCCTGGACGAGGATATGCGCACGCGTCTCAACGCTTCCATCCAGTCGGCCTTTGACAAAGGCGACGGCGATATGGCGCTTTGGGACCAGTCGTCTATGAAGACGTTCTCTTCCCGTTTCGAACGGGACGGCATTGTCTTCCGCAAGCCCGACGAATACCTTTTCTCGTTCAACAGCCCGCTGGGCGCCTGCCCGGTGTGCGGCGGCCTGGGAAAGATTGTGGGCGTGAGCGAGGACCTGGTGGTTCCGGACAAGACCAAGAGCATCTACGACGGTGCCATAGCCTGCTGGAGGGGAGACAAGATGAGCTGGTTCAAAGACCAGGTGGTCCGCAATTCCGAGAAATACGGCATTCCCATCTTCGAGCCCTATTGCAAGCTCACGGAGGCCCAGCGGCGCACGCTCTGGGAGAGCCGCTCCGTGCAGGGAGACGAGTCCACCATAGTGGGCATAGACGAATTCTTTGAGTGGGTCGAGAGCAACCGCTACAAGATCCAGTACAAATATATGCTGTCCCGCTACAGCGGGCGCACCACCTGCCACGCCTGCGGCGGCAGCCGCCTCCGCAAAGAGGCCCTGTACGTAAAAGTGGCCGGAAAAACCATCCACGACCTCCTTTCTATGACCGTGGAGGAACTCCTCCAATGGTTCAAGGGCGTTGAGCTAACGGCCTACGAGCAGGAGGTGGCGGGGAAGACCATCGAGGAGATTGAGTACCGCCTGCAGTGCATCGAGGACGTGGGTCTTGGGTACCTTACGCTGAGCCGTACTATGAATACCCTCTCTGGCGGTGAGAGCCAGCGGGTGAACCTGGTAACGGCCCTGGGCAGCTCCCTGGTGGGCAGTATGTACATCCTGGACGAACCTTCCATCGGCCTGCATCCCCGCGATACCGAGCGCCTCATTGCGGTTCTCAAGCGCCTGAGGGACATTGGTAATACCGTGGTGGTGGTGGAGCACGACCCTGAGATTATCCGCAGCGCCGACTGCCTCATTGACCTGGGCCCCAAGGCCGGCACCAATGGGGGAGAGATCGTTTACATGGGCTCCCCTACGGCGGAGGGTGTCATGACCGACCCCGATCGGCCCTCCCTCACCCTGCAGTACTTGGCCGGCATCCGGAAGCCGTACGTGCGGGAGAAGAACCCCTGGCGGTACAGCATTACCGTGCAGGGCGCTATGCAGAACAACCTCAAGGACATTGACGTTCAGTTCCCCCTAAACGCTTTTACCGTGGTAAGCGGTGTATCCGGCAGCGGCAAGAGCTCGCTGGTGGGAGACATCCTGTACCCGGCCCTGCACCGCCGTCTCAACGAGACCGGAGACCTTCCGGGCACGTTCAAGGGACTGGCCGGTGACCTCAATCGCATAACCCGCGTGGAGTATGTGGACCAGAACCCCATAGGCAAGAGTTCCCGCTCCAACGCCGTTACCTACCTGAAAGTCTACGACGATATCCGCAAGCTCCTTTCCGAGCAGCAGTACGCCCGCATCAACGGGTACACGCCGTCGTTCTTCTCCTTTAACCAGGAGGGCGGCCGCTGCCCCGAGTGCCAGGGAGACGGCTTTGTAAAGATTGGGATGCAGTTTATGGCCGATGTGACTATGGTCTGCGAAAGCTGCGGCGGCAAACGCTTCAAACCGGACATCCTGGAGGTGCGTTACCAGGGTCTGAACGTAGACGATATCCTGAACCTGAGCGTGGAGGAAGCCATCGCTTTCTTTGGCGCCCAGAAGGAAGACGCGGCCAAGTCCATTGCCGCCAAACTGCAGCCGCTGGTGGACGTGGGCCTGGGCTATATCAAGCTGGGCCAGCCGTCCAGCACGCTGAGCGGCGGAGAGAGCCAGCGCATCAAGCTGGCGTACTTCCTGTCGCTGGCCGCCGGCGGCCGTGAGCGCATCCTCTTCATCTTTGACGAGCCCACCACGGGCCTGCATTTCTACGACGTGGAGAAGCTCCTCAAGGCGTTTGACGTGCTCATTGCCAAGGGCCATACGGTTCTGGTGGTAGAGCACAACGTGGACGTGATCCGCAGCGCCGACTGGGTCATTGACCTGGGACCCGACGCCGGAGACCGGGGCGGCCAGGTGGTGTTTGCCGGCACCCCCGAAGACCTCAAGAAGAGCGGAAAAACCTTTACAGCCCAGTATCTATGAAAAGGATAGCCGCCCTCACTATGGTCCGAAACGACAACTTCTACCTGCGCAAGTGGGTGGAGTACTATGGCGGGCAGCTGGGGCTGGAGAACCTGTATGTGTATTTTGACGGCCTGGACCAGGAGATTCCCGCTTTCTGCCAGGGCGTCCACACCCAAAAGTCAGAGAAGATTGGCTCCACGGTGGTGGAGCACGATAAGGGCCGATTAAAGTTTCTCTCGGCCCGGGCGGCGGAGCTTTTTGCCGCGGGTTACGACCTGGTGATAGGCACCGACGCCGATGAGTTTGTGATTGCAGACCCCGCGCTGGGGCTGTCCCTTCCGGAGTTTCTGAGCCGGCTGGACATCTGCGATTCGGTTTCGGCCCTGGGCCTGGATTTTGGCCAGAAGCTGGGGGAGGAGCCCGATATTGTGGAAGACCGTCCTTTCCTGCAGCAGCGGCATTACGCGCAGCTGGGAACGCGGTACACCAAGGCTTCGGTGCTGGCGCGCCCGCTCACCTGGGGCAGCGGCTTCCACCGCGTCAAGGGCAAGAATTTCCACATTGCCAAAGACCTGTACCTGTTCCACTTCGGCTATTTTGACCAGAAGCGCATTGTGGAGCGTTTTTCGGATCCTTCCCGCCTGGAGCAGGGCTGGGAGAGCCATATGAAAAAGCGTTCGCGCACCATCCGGCTGGTTTCGGCCCTGAAGGCACTCGATTTTGAGCGCTGGACGCGCTTTGCGCGCATCTGCCAGACCTGGGTTCGGCCCATCTATGCGTGGAACAAGCCGGCTATGTTTGGCCTTCGTCTCATTGTCCGGATTCCGGAGCGTTTTCAGGATTGCGTATGAGTGAGCCCGTGTTCATAGTGTCGGTGGTCCGGGATTACGCTATGTACAACAAGTGCATTGCGGAAAACCCTTGCTGTGCCGGCTGCACCCTGGTTCCCCTGGACAACCGAACCGAGAATCTGGGCGTTTCGCAGCGCTACAACCAGTTCATCGACGGCCTGGAGGGGGACGGCTGGGTGGTGTTCTGCCACGAGGACTGGAGACCCCTGGAGCCGCTGGCGGCCCGCCTGGAAGGCTTGGACAAGAATGCCCTCTACGGCCCCATAGGCGCCATTATGGAGGTGTGTCCCAACGCCGATTTCATCCATATCACCGGCAGCATCCAGCAGTGCCGCAAAGACGGCCTGCGCCGTCGCCGCAACCGGGGCACCTGGAAAAAGCCCGAGGCCGATACCTTTGACTGCCAGTGCGTGATTGTGCACAGCAGCCTGCTGCGCCAGAAGGGGCTTCGCTTTGACGAGAAGCTGCCCTTTGACCTTTATGCCGAGGATTTTTGCTCTTCGGCCTTCCTCCTGGGCGTGCCCTCCCGCATCCTGTCCGTCAAGTGCCGGCACTATTCCGGCGGCAAGCTTTCCGAGCGTTTCTGGCAGGGGCTGGAGTACCTGCGGGAGAAGTATCGCACCTGCGAAAAACGCTTTCCTACGGCCGTGGGACGCCGCAACAGCTACGGCGGTGCCCAGGATAAACCCATCTATAATTACAGGCGTACCCCCTGGGCGCGTCTGCGTTACCGGAATAAGAAATGAACGCCCGCATTCTCTGCTGCATACTCAACTATTGTGAACACGACGGGGCTATGGCCTGGGCCAACCGTCTGTCGCCGCACTTCGATACCCTTATCCTGGACAGCGGCAGCCAGCCTCCGTGTCCGCATCCGCTGGCCGTTCATCTGGATAATATCTTCTACGCCGGCCTTATGAACGAGGCCTGCCGCCGCGGCCAGGAAGGCGGTTACGGCTGGGTGATGGTGGTCACCAGCGACCTCCTCATCAGCGACAAGCACGCCGCCCGTCTGGTGGAGACTATGAAGCAGATAGCCCACAGCACCAATGTGGGTCTGTACCAGCCTTCCACGGCCTGGAAAGGCCGCTCGTTGCCGCAGAGCCGCTGCCATTGGACCGGCCGCCTGCGCTGCACCAATTTCCAGGAAGGGTGGTTCCATCTGGTCCGCCTGGACCTGCTGGAAAAGGTCTGTCCCATTGACCTGTCCCTTAACCGGCTGGGCTGGGGCATCGATCTGGCCCTGAGCCATTATGCCCGCATTGGAAAGCTGCTGGTGCTGGTAGACGACCGCATCCGCGTGGTGCATCCCGGAGGTTCGGGCTATAACAAGGAGGAGGCGCTGCGCCAGATGCGCGCCTGGCACGCTACGCTGCCGGGCTATACATCGCCCCGTCATTTTCGGCCCTTGAAGGAGCCGGTGGCCTATGAGGAATAAGCCGTTCTCAAGATAATTTGCTATCTTTGTACATTATGAAAGGAATCGTACTTGCCGGAGGATCCGGAACCCGTCTTTATCCCATTACCAAGGGCGTGAGCAAGCAGCTCCTGCCCATTTACGACAAGCCCATGGTGTACTATCCCATCAGCGCGCTTATGCTGGCGGGCATCCGGGATATCCTTATCATCTCCACTCCGCAGGACCTTCCCGGTTTCAAGCGCCTTCTGGGCACCGGTGAGGATTTTGGCGTACGCTTCTCTTATGCAGAGCAGCCTTCTCCGGACGGCCTGGCCCAGGCCTTCATTATTGGCAAGGAGTTCATTGGCAACGACAGCGTGTGCCTGGTGCTGGGAGACAATATCTTCCACGGCGCCGGCTTTACTTCGCTGCTGAAAGAGGCGGTCCGTACGGCCGAAGAAGAGAACAAGGCCACCGTCTTTGGCTACTGGGTAAGCGATCCCGAGCGTTACGGCGTGGCCCAGTTTGACAAGGCCGGCAACTGCCTTTCCATTGAAGAGAAGCCCCAGCATCCCAAGAGCAATTATGCCGTTGTGGGCCTCTATTTCTATCCCAACAAGGTGGTGGAGGTGGCATCGAGCATCAAGCCTTCGGCCCGCGGTGAGCTGGAAATCACTACGGTGAACCAGGAGTTCCTGCAGGCCGGACAGCTCAAGGTCCAGACGCTGGGACGCGGTTTTGCGTGGCTGGATACCGGCACGCACGACTCCCTGTCGGAAGCCTCCGTATACATTGAAACCATTGAGAAGCGCCAGGGACTCAAGGTGGCCTGCCTGGAAGCCATTGGCCTGCAGCGCGGCTGGATTACTCCGGCCCGCATCAGGGAAGTGGCCAAACCTATGGCCAAGAATCAATACGGTCAGTATCTTCTGAAACTGGCCGATGATGTGGAAAACGGTCTGTATGATTGAGATTAAGGAAACCGCCATACCGGGCGTGCTGGTAATTGAACCCAAAGTGTTTGGAGACCAGCGCGGCTATTTTATGGAGAGCTGGAGCCAGCGTGATTTTGACGCGGCCGTGCGCCCCATCCACTTTGTGCAGGACAACGAGAGCAAGAGCCGTTACGGTGTGCTCCGCGGCCTGCATTTCCAGAAAGGCGCCTGCTCCCAGAGCAAGCTGGTGCGCGTGGTCCGCGGCCGTGTGCTGGACATTGCGGTGGATATCCGCCGCGGTTCGCCCTGGTTTGGCCAGCACGTGTCCTGCGAACTGTCCGAGGAAAACCACCGGCAGTTCTTTGTCCCGCGCGGCTTTGCCCACGGTTTTGTGGTGCTGAGTGAAGAAGCCGTGTTCCAGTACAAGTGCGACTATCCCTACGCCCCCGAGTCCGAGGGCGCCATTGCGTGGAATGACCCCGCCCTGGGCATTGACTGGCGCATCCCGGAGGCCGACGTTCTCCTGTCCGAGAAGGACAAGCACCATCCGCTCCTGTCCCAGGCCACGGATTTGTTTGACTATTCCATAGACTATTACGCAGAATGAAGATCCTGGTAACCGGAGCCAACGGCCAGTTGGGAATGAGCCTCCGAAAGATCCTTTCGGACGCCGTGTTCACGGACGTGGAAGAACTGGACATTACGGACGCCGCGGCCATCAGGGCTATGGTGGCCGAGCATCAGATAGATACCATCATCAACTGCGCTGCGTATACCAACGTGGACGCGGCCGAAGACAACGAGCCTCTGGCCGAACTGCTGAACGCCAAGGCCGTTGAGAACCTGGCCCTGGCTATGAAGGAAGTGGGCGGTCTGCTGGTTCACATCTCTACGGATTACGTGTTTGGCGGAGAGCCGCACAACACGCCCTGCCGGGAAGACCTTCCCGCCTGCCCCACGGGCGCCTATGGCCGCACCAAGCTCCACGGAGAAGAAGCCATCCTTCGCTCCGGCGTGCGGTATCTGATTGTCCGCACCAGCTGGCTGTACAGCGAGTACGGCAAGAACTTTGTGAAGACGATGCTTCGTCTCACGTCCGAGAAACCTTCCCTCAAGGTGGTCTTTGACCAGGTGGGTACTCCCACCTACGCCGGAGACCTGGCAGAAGCCCTGGTAAAGATGGCCGGTGAGGCCGGCCACTACGGAATATACCATTATAGTAATGAAGGAGTCTGCTCCTGGTACGACTTTACCAAGGCCATTGCCGAGTTCTCCGGACAGACGGCCTGTGACATTCAGCCGTGCCACAGCGACGAGTTCCCGTCCAAGGTGGTAAGGCCCGCCTATTCGGTGCTGGACAAGACCAAGGTCAAGCAGACCTTCGGCCTGTCTGTCCCTTACTGGACGGATTCCCTCAAGAAGTGCCTCAAGAACCTCTCAGAGCCTCTTTGTTAACCCGCCAGCTGCTTTCCTGAAGGCCGTCCCCACGGGGGCAGACGGTGATGCGGTACCAGGTGTTTCTCACTACGTCAAAGTTGTTGAGGTTCTCTCCCAGATAGAACCGGTAAATGAGCCGTTCTCCCACGGTTGTGCTATGAGACGGAGAGTGGTACTGGGCCTTTAGTTCTATGTAGGAGCAGATGTCCTGGTAGCGGCCGTCCGTGAAGACTTTTCCGCTGTCGGTCTGTACGTTTTCCAAGAGGTCCCCTTGGCAGTTTTCCAATAAGTATACGTTTACGCTGCGGCTCAGGCCGCCGTTGGCTCCCTCGTTGAGGGCGCTTACCTGGTTGCCGGTTTTGCCGTAGCCCACGCTGAAGGTTTCCTGCGGGCCGTTCACCTTGCTGGGGCCCAGCAGCAGGACGGAGGAGGGGCAGGCGCCCACCCGCACGTCCGTGACTTTGAAATCTATATCGGCCTGTAACTGGCTGCGGTCTATGGTGAGCTCTATGCGGGCCATCAGGCGCTCCAGCTCCACCTCCAGCACGCCGTCATCTCCCACCGTGGCGCTCTCCTGCCAGGCCACCATAGGGAGACCCTGGGAGAACTCGTCGGGGTAGGCCAGGTGGTAGCGGTATTCGCGGGCTTCCTCCAGGGTGCGGAAGGGGAGCTCGTAGCCCAGGTTGGCCGCTGCCAGGATGGTGTAGGGGACATCCCTGAGGAGCGTAGTGCGGTACTGGACCTTGCCGTCAATGAGCTTGATGGCCCGGCTGGGCACGTACGCCCTTTCTTCCAATACGCCAAAGGCATTGAATATATATAGGTTGTAGTCGGTGATTCGGTTATCGTTCGGGTCGCCTGCACGGGTGAGAGGTGATGCGATGCTAAGGATGACCCTGGAATCCAGGAGTGAGGTAGGCTCCTGTGTGGTACAGGCGGCCAGAACGATAAGAAGGCAGAACAGGCTTTTTTTCATAACTCAGAAGGTGACGGTGTAGGGGTCTCGCGTTTGCCAGGGGATGGTCTGGGTCTCTACCAGCACGGCGTCGCTCTGGACGGGGATGTCGGGGTCGGGCGAACCCATTCGCTTGAAGGTGAGACTGAGCTGGTACTCCCTGGCCGGCTCCAACGAGGGGAACTCGATGGGGTAGTAGCAGAGGATGCCGTCTACCGTCCCCTCCAGCACCAGCCGCGTGCGGGGAATCTCTCCCTGTCCCGCCGGGTTGGCATAGCAGGAGAACAGCAGGTTGGTGGACTTGAGCTCCCGGCCCAAGCGCCCCAGCCCGGGCCTGAGGATGAGCTCGGGGTGGGGCAGGGCCTGGGTGGCCACGCTGTCCAGGCTCCCGGCGTTGATCCAGGATACCGGGTGTCCGCCTCCGGGCCCCAGCGGTTTGTACTCCGTGCCTACGTTTGTCAGATAGATGCGGGAACAGAGAAATGCTGGGTCATGATAAGGTCTTCCGCTGAAGTCGCAGGAGACGGAAACCAAGCGGATTTGGGACAGCATGGGCTGCAGGTTTAGGAGTAAGGTACGGGAAGCGGCATCGGGGAGGAGGGCTTCGGCCACCAGGTGGGGGGCGCCGGGATTCTCCTCTTCCAGCCGGAAGGTTTTCTTGCAGAGACTGGCGTAGTTGCAGATGTCCAGCCAGGAGTCGGTGAGGCCGGTGATGCCGGAGAGGGCCACCATTCGCTTGGCTCCAGCCCCGGATACGCCGTACGAGTGGGCGGAGCCTATGGGCCGCTGGATTTGCTGGTAGCTGTCCAGTTTCTGGGCTCCCAGTGTATCGAAAAAGAATAAATCAATGGCTTCCGGTGTTGTATTTTTTGTCCATTGTATATATATTTGCGTCCCGATGGGGGCATCTTCGCTTGTTTGGAGCGGGTGTTCACACGAAGAAAAAAAGGCCGGAGCCTGCAAGAGCGCAGTGATGATGGCCACAGAGATGCGGCAGGTAGCAGAAGAGTCGGGATGGTAATGTGTTTTAGAAGTCCGGCCTGTGGTTTTTCTTCGCGTCATGGTTTTTGGGTCTTGGTCCAAGGGCAAAGCTAGGCACTGGGCCACCCGATTCCAAGCATCGTAAAAAAAATAGTGTTGTATTAGACGGTTTTAGAAAAAGTTTTGTTGTTTTAACCGAAAAGTCGGTTAAAAAAATATTGTTTCTTATGATCTTATCCAGAGTATTCTACCCTATGCGTGAGCTGCTGCCCATCTTTGAAAGGCAGGCCCAGCTTCTTTGTGAGAGCGCCCAGCTCCTTTGTGAGATGCAGCAGTCCCTGGACCGGGACCACTGGAAAAAAGTGTACTCGGAAATCAGAAACAACGAGCATATGGGAGACGCCCAGCTCACCGAGTTCCGGGAGCAGTCGGCCCACGCCCTCTTTCCCACCGGCGTGCGCCGCGAGCTGTCCACCATCGCTATGGCCCTGGACGATGTCCTGGATGTGGTAAAGGACGCTTCCAACGCCCTTAACATCTACCAGCCGGCCAAGATTGACCCCCAGCTGCAGGATCTGTCCCGCATCATCCTGGAGGAAAGCCAGGCCCTCAAGGTCATCTTCCCCCTGCTGATAGACATCCGTAAGAATGCTTCGGCCATTATCCTTCAGGCAGACCGCGTGACGGAGCTGGAGCACGAGGCCGACGAGGCCTATGAAAACTACATTGGCTACATCTTCACCCAGGAGCCCGACCTGAGGGAAATGACCAAGTACAAGAACCTCGCAGAGCTTTACGAAAAAGCCACGGACACCGAGAAAAGGGTGTCGGACTGCATCCGAATCCTAATGATGCATTACGTGGGATAACAAAAAAACCGGTTCAAATCTGAACCGGTTTTTTTATGGAGTTTCGGCGGACTTATGCGCCGAAGTTGTCGAAGAGGATGCTCTCGGGAGCAACGCCCAGGGAATCCAGGAGGTCGCATACGCACTTGGTCATCATAGGCGGACCGCACATAAAGTACTTGATGTCCTCGGGGGCCTCGTGGTCCTTGAGGTAGGTCTCGTTCATCACGTTGTGAACGAAGCCGGCGGTGTACTTCACGCCTGCAGCATCGGCTGCGGGATCCGGACGGTCAAGGGCAAGATGGAAGTGGAAGTTGGGGAAATCTTTCTCGATTTCCGCAAAGTCTTCCAGATAGAAGGCTTCCACCAGGGCGCGGGCGCCATAGAAGAAGTGCACTTCCTTCTTGGTCTTGAGGGTCTTGAACAGGTGCATGATGTGGCTGCGGAGGGGAGCCATACCGGCGCCGCCGCCCACGAATACGTATTCCTGGGAATCAGGATCGTCCTTGGGGAGGAGGAACTCACCGTAAGGACCGGAGATCATAACCTTGTCACCGGGCTTGCGGGAGAACACATACGTGGAGGCAATTCC
>JAEEGK010004583.1_pt1 | contig 33794 bp, 38 predicted proteins | sample 8958771 | NCBI WGS metagenome assembly JAEEGK01 (sample SAMN16246547, study PRJNA631951) | gut metagenome | biome: gut microbiome; feature: rumen; material: SC-attached | host: Bos | place: Iran: Karaj | collected 2018-10 | reverse complement strand
ATTAAATATGATTAGAAAAAGTACGAATGGTTTAATAATAATTATTGCAATAGTAGTTGTTTTGACAATACTTATTTCGATTTCAAAGAAAAAAGATAAGATGGATGATGAAACTCAGCAACGAGCAACTACAGATATTATAACTACAGCAGAAGGAATTCAAAAATCAACACCTGATGATAATGTGATGATAGTAGAGCCAAATAACAAAGGTACCATTAAAAGTTATGATATGAAGTGGGGAACGATGCAACCAGTCTTGGCTAGAGATAAAGATGGAAATAGACTAAAATTTTCTGCACGAGGTGTTTGTACTTATTCAACTAGCATAGAAAATAGTGAAAGTCTTGAACAATATATGAGGTCTCAAATACATTTGATGGTTGATAGAGAAGCGTATCAATGGATTAGTAATTTAGAGGATGCTAAAAATGATTCCTCAACAATAATAGCACATTTTGAAGAAAAGTTTACAAATTATGTAATAGAAAAAGATTCTCAAGATATAGTTATAACTTATTTTAAAGTATCAGATATTAATTGTGTTAATTAAAAATTTCTTTAGATATACTGATTTTTTCATTCTTAATACAATTGAAGAGGCACTTAAAAAAGTGTCTTTTTTTTAAATAAAATTTATTATATAATGATACGGGAGGAGAGAATTATGAGATATTTAAAGAAATATATTTTTATAGCACTTATATTTACTTGTAGTATTTTAGTGGGATGCAATAGTGGGAGTAATAATGAAAATACTAATTCTGAAAAACCAGCGCAAAATACTAATACAAGGCAAGAATATACCGCCCAGGAATTAGAAGATGCAGCACTTAATTATTATCAAGAAAATAGTGAAGAACATTATAGACCGGGAATGGTTGCATCTATGCCAGATGAAGAAAATCCTAATATAATAAATATTCAATTATATGATAATTTAGGTGACCACAATAGCACAAGTGATTGGTATTCAATAGATAAAACAACTGGAAAAGGTACAAATATTTTGGGAGAAGAAATCGATTTAACAAACTATGTTGAAGAATATGTAAATAACAAAGTTAAATTCGTTGATGGTGCTAATTTAGCAATTGCATATATTATACCTGAAAACGAAAAAGAATTTAAAAATAAATATTTTACTGATGAAGAATACAATAAAATAGATAAAGTAACTCTAGGTAATGAAACAAAGTTTATAGTTGTTCCTAAATATAAAGATGCAGAAATTACAGTAAAAAGTTGTTATTTAGGCGAAGATGGTATGATGTATGAAGGCGATCCAGTAATAGAGAAGCATAAAGGCCCTTTATGTATTACTTCAGAAACTATTGAATTTATACCTAAATTTAGTATTACTTATGAATATAAAGGTGAATTATATGTTGTTCCAGTTGGATTTAGTGGAATGGATGAAACAATGGATTTAGGAGCAAATTCAGATAAAGTTATGGATATTTCAATATATTTAAATCAAGTATTCTAGTTTAAGAAGGGAATGTAAATAAAAATGTCATTATATGAAGAAAATAAGCAGATAATGAAAAAATATAATATAACAGCTCAAAAAAAATATGGACAAAATTTCTTAATCGATGAAATGGTACTTGATAAAATTATAGATAATGCCGATATACAAATCGGTGATTTAGTTATTGAAATAGGACCTGGTTTGGGAAATCTTACAAAACGCCTTTGTGCTAAAGCAGGTCAAGTTATAGCAATAGAAATAGATAAAAACATGGTAGATATTTTAGAGAATGAATATGCATATTTAAAAAATTTAGTTGTATTAAATGAAGATATAATGAAAGTTAATTTAAATGAAATTATATCTAAATTTTCAGGCTTAGAAAGAGTAAAGGTTGTTGCAAATTTACCATATTATATAACAACACCAATTATTATGAAACTTTTGGAGGATGAAATAGACTTAGATTTAATCGAAGTTATGGTTCAAAAGGAAGTAGGAGAAAGACTTTGTGCTACTCCTACAGGTCGAGAATATGGGGCAATAACTGTTGCAGTAAATTATTATTCAGAGCCCAAATATATTGAAACAGTAGGTAGAGATAAGTTTTTACCGTCACCTAATGTTGATTCTGCAATTATTTTACTAAAAGTTTTAAAAATCCCAAAAGTTAAAGTTAATAAAAAACTCATGTTTGAAATTGTAAAAGCATCTTTTTCTATGAAAAGGAAAACACTTTTAAATTCTTTGGGAAGCAAGAATATAAATGGTGTAAATAAAGAAAAATTGTCAAAGATATTAGAAGAACTAAATATGCCGTTAGATATTAGACCAGAAAGAATTTCTTTAGAAGAATTTGCAAACATTTCAAATAAATTTGAGGAAATTTAGTAGGGAGAGGAATTTTATTATGAGAGACTTTGTTCTTGACAAGGTACTTCAAAAATTGGGAGTGCCAGAAGATGTAAAAAGGATTTTCAATTCGGGGCATAAATATGTTATACCGAATAGCAGAGAAGAGCTTATAGAGCTTTCTATGGCTGGAGAGCCAGATGTCTATAATATTGAATTTGATATACCTGGAAAAGGTTTAGTAAAAGAAGCATGGGCTACTAAAATGAAAAACGGAGTCGTTGTTAATTATACCGATCCATATATGAGAAAAAGAGAGCCTAATTGCTTATATATTGCGGATGATAAACCTACGGATAAACCTAGGTTTAAAGATAAATTTGGGTATGATTTCTCAACCCTTAAAAACGACACTTTTGATTGGCTAGCAAACCAAGATTTAATTATTATGCCGTTTATGTCTGGAGATAATAAATATGGCTACCAATCTCTATATATAGGGCCACTAAATGCCGCATTTTTTGCTTGGTGTTTAGCAGATATGCAGTCGTTTATTCCAGCTGAAGAAATACCTGAAAATTATGACCCTAAGGCTATTGTATATTTGGCACCTACTTTTAGACTTACTCATTTTGATGGAAAACAAGTAGTAGTCCATAATAGAATGGATAAGATTCATGAAGTTTATTCATATAATATGTATCCAGGTCCTAGTGCTAAGAAAGGTATTTATGGAGTACTCTTAAATAAAGGCGAAGAAGAAGGCTGGACCACACTTCATGCTTCTGTTGTTAAAGTAATAGCCCCAATGAAAAGCATCGTAACGATTATGCATGAAGGTGCAAGCGGAAGCGGAAAGACAGAGATGTCTGAGAACGTAGGTGGAGACGGAAGCGGAAGAATTGAATTTGGTAAAAACATTGTAACTAATGAAATATATAGAATGAGGTTCCATAGTATATGTAAGATAAGACCAATTGCTGACGATATGGCAATTGCTCATCCAGATATGCAAAAGGGCGATGGAAAGTTAGTTGTAAGAGATGCAGAAGATGCATGGTTTGTACGTACAGATAACGTACCACTTTGTGGAACTAACCCAGAACTAGAAAGACTTTGTACGCATCCACCTGAACCAATATTGTATTTAAACTATGAAGCAGTACCACATACAAGTGCTTTAATATGGGAATCTATACCTGAAGGTGAAGGAAAAGTTTGCTCTAATCCGAGAGTTGTTATGCCTAAAAAGTATTTTCCAAGAGTTGTAGATTCTACTGTACCGGTAGATATACGAAGCTTTGGAGTTAGAACTCCACCTTGCACTAAAGAAAATCCAAGTTACGGAATTATAGGATTGTTCCATATGTTACCACCGGCTATTGCATGGATTTGGAGACTAGTTGCACCTCGTGGATATAGTAACCCAAGTATAGTAGATACAAAGGGAATGAGTAGTGAAGGCGTTGGCTCATATTGGCCATTTGCTACTGGAAAAATGGTAACTCAAGCAAATATATTATTAAAACAATTCAAAGAATGTAACCAAGTTAAATATGTATTAATTCCTAACCAACACATAGGTGCATGGGAAGTTGGCTTCATGCCAGAATGGTTATCTAGAGAATTTTTAGTATTATACGGAAAGAAACCAATTTTAAAAAATATGTTAAAACCAGCTAAAAATGCATTGCTTGGATATGTATTAAAAAATATAGAACTTCCAGACGTTGTTGTACCTCAAGAATTTGTTGAAGTTAACCTACAACCAGAGGTAGGAGACGAAGCATATAAAAAAGGTGCGGAAATGCTAGAAGACTTCTTTAGAGAAGAACTTAAGAAATATTTAACCCCAGATCTAGACCCACTAGGTAGAGAAATTATAGAGGCATTTATGAGAGGAGCAAGTATTTCAGAATACGAAAAATTATTGTAATTGAAAAAAGTGAGACAATGTGTTTTTTGTCTCACTTTAAATTTTACTTGCAAAATAAACTTTTATATGTTGTAATAATAAACGGAGGCGATTAATATGATACATACATATAGAACACACGGAACCTGTTCTAGAGAAATTCAATTTGAAGTAAATGACGGAATAGTAAGTAACGTAAAATTTGTAAGCGGATGTAATGGAAACTTACAAGGAATAGGTGCACTTGTTGAAGGAATGAAAGTAGAAGATGTTATAAAGAAATTAAAAGGAATAGATTGCGGTGGACGTGGAACTTCTTGTCCAGATCAATTGGCACACGCTTTAGAAGAGGTTATTGCATAAGGAGGCTTTTTAATGAAAAACATTTTAATAGGTCAATCAGGAGGCCCAACATCAGTTATTAATGCTAGTTTAGTGGGAGTTATTAGTGAGTCTAAAAAACATAATGAAATAGATAAAATTTACGGGATGATTAACGGAATAGAAGGATTTTTAAAAGATAAATTTATTGATTTAACTTCAATTTCAGATAAAGAACTAGAACTACTAAAAACTACTCCAGCAGCATACCTTGGCTCATGCAGATTTAAACTACCTAAAGAATTTGAAGATGAAATATATAAGAATTTATTTGAAAAGTTTAATAAACTAAATATAGGGTATGTACTATATAATGGTGGAAACGACTCTATGGATACCGTAGATAAATTATCTAAATACGCAAAAACAATTAATTCAGATATAAAGTTTGTTGGAATACCTAAGACAATAGATAACGATTTAATGGGAACCGACCATACTCCAGGCTTTGGAAGTGCTGCTAAATTTGTAGCAAATATAGTAAAAGATATAACTCTAGATGCAGAAGTTTATGATAAACAATCTGTTACAATAATAGAAATTATGGGACGAAATGCTGGTTGGCTTACAGCAGCTTCTGTTGTAGCAAGAGCTAATAAAATAGATAACCCAGTTTTAATTTATTTGCCAGAATCTATTTTTTCAGTAGATAAATTCTTTACTGATTTAAAACTAGCTTTAGAAAAAAGAAAAAATATAGTGGTTTGTGTATCTGAAGGAATAAAAGATAAAGACGGAAAACTTATTTGTGAATATAATTCTGAGGCTGGAGTAGATATATTTGGTCATAAAAACTTAGCTGGATGTGGAAAATATTTAGAAAACCAAGTAAGAGAAAAATTAGGAGTAAAAGTACGTTCTGTTGAACTTAATGTTGTTCAAAGATGTGATTCTAGCTTAATTTCAAAGACAGATTTAGAAGAAGCTTTTTCAGTAGGAAGCGAAGCTGTAAAATCTGCATTAAACGGAGAAACAGCTAAAATGATATGTATGATTCGGGAAAGTGATTATAAAATACAGTATAAACCTACTGATGTTAGTGAAATTTCTAATAAAGAAAAAACTTTTCCAAAAGAATGGATTATAAATGACAATGATATTGCCGATAACTTTTTAGGGTATATTTTACCTCTTATTTCAGGAGAAGTAAGTTTAACTTATGAAAATGGCATGATTAAATACTTAATAAGAAGTTAGAGGAGGTTCTTTTAGTGGAACAAGTACAAATTATACAAGAAAAAGAAATGATATCTAAACTATTAAAGCAATTTACAATTCGAACTTTTATTTATTCATTTCTATATTTTGCAACAATCGTAATTTTATTTATATTAGAAGGAGCGATAAATAGTTCAATAGGTGGAGTTATACTTGTTATTGTTGGCAATATTTTATATTTAATGTTAATTTCTAAAATGTCCACAACAGACGCTTTTGATGGAATTAATACAACTTCGGCTCCTAAAAAGAGTCTTCAAAGAATTGCAAATGCAACGGCAGTACCTATGTTTATATTTACATGCGTTGTTTCTTTTATTGATGTAATATTTTTTCACTCATTGTTTACTTTGCCCTCTGGTTATACAACTCCAGTGTTAGTTCAACTTTTGAGTATAGTTGTAGGAAATATAGTGATTTGTTTTTTGGTAGTAAATATATATGAAAAAAGACTTTTAAGAAAACATGTAAGATTTGAAGAAGAATAGTAAGGGAGATAGTAATGAATATAGCACAAAAAAGATATACTTTTTCTACATTTGATGACAATATATCCAATGATTATACTGTTATAGACATAGAAACTACTGGAATAGGTCCTCGTCATAGAATAGTTGAGATTGCAGGTGTTAAATTTTCAAATAATAAAATAGTAGATGTTTTTGACACATATGTAGATCCAGGAATGCCTATACCACCTTACGCTACTGCTATACATGGTATTAGAGATGCAGATGTTGCAGATGCCCCTACTATAAAAGAGATTATGCCATATTTTTGTAAATTTATAGGGAATTCAGACGTAGTTGGTCATAATGTAAGATTTGATTTAGATTTTTTAGTTAGAAGTGGAATGGATATAGATTTATCTAATAGACATATATTTGATACTTTATATCTTTCAAGAAGATATGTAAAAGATGCACCAAATCATAAATTAGAGACAATGATACGGTGGTTTAATATAAATACAGATAAAAGACATAGGGCAAAAGATGATAGTATTGCTACAGGTGAATTATTCTTAAAATTATACAATATTGCGAAAAATAGCTAAAAGTATGTAAAAAAAATAAATTTTTTGTTGATTTTTTTGTTGGTATATGTTATAAAATACGTATGAGATAGATTTAAAAAAAACCCCTAAATTGGGTTTTGTTTTAAATCTATTTTTTGTTAGTCAAAAATCCTATAATTGAAAGGTAGGAATAAATATGCACACAAAATATGTTTTTATAACGGGTGGAGTTGTATCTGGATTAGGAAAAGGAATAACAGCAGCCTCTTTGGGGCGTTTATTAAAAAATAGAGGCTATAAAGTAACAATTCAAAAATTTGATCCATATATAAATGTGGACCCAGGTACAGTTAACCCTCATGAACACGGCGAAGTGTTTGTTACAGACGATGGTGCAGAAACAGATTTAGACCTAGGTCACTATGAAAGATTTATAGACGAAAATTTATCTAAAAATAGTAGTATAACTACGGGAAGGATTTATTCAGAAGTAATAGAGAAAGAGAGAAGAGGCGATTATTTGGGAAAAACAGTACAAGTAATTCCTCATATTACCAACCAAATAAAAGAAAAAATCCATAAATTCGATGAAACAGATATAGATGTTGTAATTACTGAAATTGGTGGAACAGTAGGAGATATAGAGAGCTTACCTTTTTTAGAGGCAATTAGACAAGTTGGAATAGAAGAAAATGACGAAGATGTAATTTATATTCATGTTACTTTGTTACCATATATATCTGGTTCAAATGAGTTGAAATCGAAACCAACCCAGCACTCAGTAAAGGAACTTCAAAGTCTAGGAATAAAACCAGATATATTGGTTTGCCGTGCTGACGGGCCTATAGCTGATTCAATGAAAGAAAAAATGGCATTATTCTGTAATGTTAAAAAACAAAATATAATAGAAAATAAAACTATAACTAATCTATATGAGGCACCGTTAATGCTTGAAAGAGAAGGATTAGCTAGAGTTGTTTGTGAAAAATTTCATTTAGAAAATATAGAGCCTAAAAATGAAGAATGGGAAAAGCTTATAGATAGGATTAAAAATCTAGAAGATAAAAATGTAAATATCGCTATAGTAGGAAAATATGTTGAGCTAGAGGATTCATATTTATCCGTAATAGAAAGCCTAAAACATGGTGGTTTTGCTAACAATACCAAGGTACATATCGAATTAGTAGATTGTGAAAAAGTAACTAAAGATACTGCTAAAGAAATTTTAGGAAAATATAATGGAATATTAGTCCCTGGAGGCTTTGGAAACAGAGGTATAGAAGGGAAAATAGAAACGGTAAGATATGCGAGAGAAAACGATATACCGTTCCTCGGAATATGTTTGGGAATGCAGATGGCGGTTATAGAATTTGCAAGAAATGTATTAAAACTTGAAGATGTAAATTCTGCTGAATTAGATGAAAATTGTAAAAATCCAGTTATTCATATAATGGAGACTCAAAAAAGCGTTTCAAAGAAAGGAGGGACGATGAGGCTAGGAGCATATCCTTGTAAGATAAAAGAGAATACTTTAGCACATAAAATATACAAAACAGATTTAATCTCCGAAAGACATAGGCATAGATACGAATATAATAACAGTTATAAGGAAATACTAGAAAAGAATGGACTTATATGTTCTGGGACTTCTCCAGATGGAACTCTAGTAGAAATTGTAGAAATCCCATCTAAAAAGTTCTTTATAGCTGGTCAATTCCACCCAGAATTTAAGTCTAGACCAGATAGACCAGCACCTTTGTTTGCAGAGTTTGTAAAATCAATTATTTCAAAAGATTAAAAAATTAGTAGAGGTATTAATATGATAAATTACACATATATACTAAGATGTAAGGATGGAAGTTTATATACAGGTTGGACAAATGACCTAGAAAACAGATTAAAAATGCACAATAGTGGATTAGGCGCAAAATATACTAAAGGTAGAGGACCTTGTGAGTTGGTTTATTTCGAGACTTTTGATAACAAAAATGATGCACTAAAGAGGGAATATGCAATAAAAAAACTTCCAAAAGAGAAGAAAGAAGAACTTATAAAAGAATATGGAAATATATGTATGCAAAAAAATATATTAAATTTACATAAATAACTTGCATTGATTAAAAGTTAATGATAAAATAAGTCATACACATTTTTAAGGAGATGATATCGTGAATCAATATGTTACTAAATTTACTGATTTTTTAGTAAATGATAAGAAATTATCAGATAATACTTTACAATCATATAGAAGAGATATCGAGCAATATATGTCATATACAAATAGCAATAATTTAGACTTTAAAGATGCAAATAAAACCAGCATTATAACATATCTTATGTATTTACAAAAACAAGGAAAGGCGACTTCTACGATTTCTAGAAACTTGGCTTCAATTCGTTCTTTCTATCAATATATGGTTAGAACAAAGGTAGTAGAAGAAGATCCTACAGAAGGATTGGAATCACCTAAAATGGAAAAAAGACTTCCTAAGGTATTATCCGTTAGTGAAGTAAACCTACTTTTAGAGCAACCTAAGTGTGTTGATTTAAAAGGATATAGAGATAAAGCTATGCTTGAAATGCTTTATGCTACTGGTATAAGAGTTTCTGAGTTAATTAATTTAGAGGTTTCTGATGTTGACGTTGAAATGGGTTTTGTAAAATGTCGTAGCCTTCACAAAGAAAGAGTTATTCCTATGGGAAGTTCTGCATGTGCTGCATTATCTGCTTATTTAAAAGAAGCTAGAAACGCTATGATTCATTCAGATAAAGAAACAGCTTTGTTTATTAATACAAATGGTGGAAGACTTACAAGACAAGGTTTCTGGAAGATAATCAAACAATATAAAAACCAAGCAAAGATTTCTATGGATATAACTCCTCACACTTTAAGACATTCATTTGCTACTCACTTAGTAGAAAATGGTGCAGACCTTCATGCAATCCAAGAAATGCTTGGTCACTCAGATATTTCATCAACTCAGATTTATGCACAACTTGCTAATAATAAATTAAAAGAGATTTATCAAAAAACTCATCCAAGAGCGTGATAGAAGAGGCGAAAGCCTCTTTTTTTTTGCCTAGAGTTGAAATATTATGTAAATTATGGTATAATATTAGTACCTCAAAAAAAATTTACATAACTTGGAGGAAAAACCGGAATGAGTAGTTGGGCAAAGTTGGTGAGGAAAGTCAAATTTTTAGGCTTCCTCTGCCTTTTCGCAGCGTCTATTGGCGCTACTGCCTACGGCTTGACCAATGACGCGATGGCCGCTGCCCCCGCGATTGAAGAAACCCCTGCACCGGAGATGGTACTCACAAAAGAGGTAAAATCCTCTGGTGAGATAGTCTTCCGTATGGAACCTATGGCTGCCCCCCAGTATCCCTTGGCGGAAGAGGACGAATCTGAGGAAGAGGAAAATGTTCCTCGTCAGGAACGTCCTCAGAAGCGCTTCCCTGTAAAATGGGAAGAGGATGATACCGAAGAAGATCCTAATGAAGGATGCGACTTTGGTATCGAAAGCTGCAGCTCTTTTGATAGCCTTGAGTCAACTGATAACGTGAAATTGGTGCTTGCGTCATTTGAACAAGAAAAGCAGCCTACCACGTTCGTTAGTGATAATGGCTATAAGACAGTCGAGCAATATGCAGGAAGCATCGATTACGAAGCTATCCTGCAAGGTCCGATAATCTACGATTTCGGGTCTGAGGGCGAGTTGGCTCTCGAGTGGGTCGTCTGGCATGAGTCCAGAGGCGAACCATTCGACGGTCAAGTTGCAGTAGCAGCCTCGGCGATAAACCGCTGGGAAGGCGACTGCCTCTGGTTTCCGGATAAGAGTTCGATCATCGCAATCTTAAGCCAGAAATATCAGTTCGCTTACCAGTACGTAAGCGCTGAGAATCTGGCAGCCTACCCGGACGTCCACAAGGCGGTGCAGTGTGCCATTCGCGGAGCAGACCCCACGGTATGCGAAGCGTTCCCCGACGGGGCACAGTGGTACTACAATCCCGCTGGGACAACGGCAACATTCTCGGAGGCCGATTACGAGTTAGTAATTGGTCACCATCACTTCCACAATTATGGATATGGCTGGAAGTGATATCCTCCAAAAACAGGCAGGTCAATTGACCTGCCTGTTTCCTTTTAAATAAAAATATTATAAAACTCCTTGACTTATACACAAAAAATGTGTACAATAAGTTTAAGGAGGGGGAGGATGAAATATAAGGATTTTATAAAGCTACTAGAAAGAAACGGATGGAATTTTAAAAGAAATGGTGGAAATCATGATATATATATGAAAGGGAATGAAAGAGAGGCAGTTCCTAGACATAAAGAAATAGATGAAGTTTTAGTAAAGGCAATAATAAAGCGACGAGGGTTAAAATGACTTTTTGCGTAATAAAATATAAATGGAGATGATTGATATGAGTAAAGTTTATCCAATAATTTTAACGAAAACAAAGCAAGGCTTTGTAGTATATGTTCCAGATTTTAATATTAATACGCAAGGGAAAGACTATGCAGAAGCGATTCTTATGGCAAGAGATGCAATTGGTCTAATGGGAATTGATATGCAAGATAATGGAGAAGAATTGCCTGTGCCTTCGGAACTTGATACTGTTTCAAGGAACAATGAAGAGGATGTAATAACCTTAGTAGATGTAGATTTTACAGAATATCGTAGAAAAAATGATATGAAAACAGTAAGACGTAATGTTTCGTTACCTGCATGGCTTGATTTAGAAGCTGAAAAAGCTGGGATTAATGTATCTGCACTACTACAAAAAGCATTAAAAAAAGAGTTAAAGTTAGATAATTTATAATATATGATTTTGTGAAATTATCCTCTAACTTGATTTTAGTAAGTTCTTGTGGTACTATATAACCGATTTATATATTGATTTTTATCTCCTTATATATAAGAGGAGAAGTGTGCAGCACGGTCGAAACATCTCGAAAACATTCTATATTTAATTAAAACAGGAGGACGAGTGATGTTTGGAAAATCCAAGCGAATTAACAACCATACTAAGCGAGAATTAAGAGAGCACTGGGCTGGAAAGTATATCCCCAATCCTGAAGAATTACCTGTCGGATGTGATGTAGTTGTTTTTGAAAAGGGCACTAAATATGGTTGGCAATCTGGGAGTATTGAGGAAGGAGTAGACGGTACGAAATTTGTAAATTGTCTGGATGTTTTTTTTGATTTTGACCAAGTTGAGGTTTACCTCAACACAAGATATGCTTAATAAAAAGTGAAGCTCACAGGTGAGTACCTGTGAGCTTTGTTTTTTTTATGGTGCGAGTGATAGGAATCGAACCTACGGCACGCAGTTTAGGAAACTGCTGCTCTATCCTACTGAGCTACACCCGCAAATTACTAAATAATATTACCATACCTAAGTATAAAAATCAAGCATTTGCCTTTTTTCAAAAAAATACTTGAATATCGTGACATTATATGGTAAAATTATATCCGTTGACTAAACGAAAATAATATTTTTGGTATAAAGAGGTTTGAAAGAAGGTGAATTAGATGAAAGAAGGAATACATCCAAACTACGTAGAGGCTACTGTTAAATGTGCTTGCGGTGAGACTTTTAAGACTTACTCAACTAAGCCTGAACTACGTGTTGAAATTTGTTCTAAATGTCATCCATTCTACACCGGTTCTCAAAAGAATACAGTTGTTGGTGGTAGAAGTGAAAGATTTAAGAAGAAATTTAATATTGTCGATGAAGACTAAAAAAAATAAATCCGTTGGTATAAAAACCAACGGATATTTTTTTGTTAGCCTTTTTGAATTGCCCTACCGTAACCATAAAAAGCAATTGCTCCTATACCTGCGATACCAACTAATGTATAGATAATTCTAGAAGCTATACTCATTGTACCAAATATTGCATCGACTAAATTATAATCAAATAGCCCAATAAGTCCCCAGTTTATTCCGCCGATTATAACTAAAGTCAAAATAATGGCATAAAAAACTTTCATTATTTTTCCTCCTTTCAAAAAGAACTACATGGGTAGTATTTGTATAATATTAAAAAATATAATACAAAATAAGAATATTTTCACAATAAAAGCTCAAAATAGAATTAAAGGGAGTGATTAAATGGTAGAAAATGATACAGTCCAATTACTAAAAGAATGTAATGCAGGAGTAAAAATGGGCGTAAGTTCTATTGACGAAGTGTTACCAGATGTGAAAAATGCGGTATTAAGACAAAAATTAACAGTATGTAAAGACGAACATGAAAAATTAGGAAATGAAACAAAAAACTTATTAAATCAATACCAAGATTCAGGAAAAGAGCCTAATCCTTTCGCAAAAGGTATGTCTTGGATAAAAACTAATACAATGATGATGGTTTCACCAACGGATGAGACCATAAGTGATCTAATTACAGATGGTTGCAATATGGGAGTAAAGTCGCTTAATAAATATTTGAACCAGTATAAAGCCGCAGAAGAAAAGGCAAAAGATATTACTAAAAGGCTTATTAACTTAGAAGAAAAATTAGCTGTAGATATTAGGGAATATTTGTAGAATATAGTAGCATACAATTAAATAAGGAGCGTGGTTTTATGAAAAAATGGAAAACATATGCTGCTTATATAATTGTTACGCTTTTAGGCGGTATATTAGTAGCACTAATTACAATGGATGGAATGGAAGTATATTCAGCATTAGAAAAGCCGATGTTAACTCCACCGGCTTGGCTATTCCCAGTAGCTTGGACAATATTATATGTTTTAATGGCGATTGGAGCATCAAGATATGCATTAAAATCGAAAATGATTTCAGGCGTATATTTTTTGCAGTTGATAGTAAATTACTTATGGTCTGTGATATTTTTCGGTTTTAATGCATATTTGTTTGCTTTCTTTTGGTTATTACTACTTTTAGTCCTTGTAATTGTAATGACAGTACAATTTTATAAAGTGGATAAATTAGCCGGGTTACTTCAAATTCCTTACATATTGTGGTTAGTTTTTGCGGGGTATTTAAATATAATGGTTTATTTGCTTAATAGGTAAAATATATTGGACAAAAATATATATTTCTATTGAAATTCTATGTCGAAGAAATGTATAATACTATTGGTTTTATACTGAATAAGGAGGAATTTCAATGGAAGTATTTGCAGAGAGTTTCAGTAAATTGGGCGACGAACTTGGTATTACAGCGACGCAGGTTGCAGTATCTAATTTGCTACCAGCAGTAATAATGCTAGTTGTAAGCTTAATAGTAGTAAAGATTATAACTACACTTGTAGCAAAAGGTATTGAAAAAGGAAGGGTAGAAAAAAGCTTACATACTTTTATAAAAGCTACGGTTAAAACTGTATTATATTTCTTAGTTTTAATAATTGTTTTAGGAATGCTTGGAATTCCTATAACTTCGTTAATCGCAACGTTGAGCGTAGCCGGTTTGGCTGTATCTTTAGCAATTCAAAGCACATTAACTAATATTACTGGTGGAGTATCTATTTTAGCAACAAAACCATTTAAAGTAGGAGATTTTATTGAAGTTGGAGATACAAGTGGTACTGTAAAAGAAATAGGCTTAGTTTATACAAAAATAGTTACAATGGATAAAAAGTTAGTATTTATACCTAATGGTAAAATTTCAGATACAGTAGTTACAAACTATAATGCAGAGCGTCAAAGAAGGTTGGTATTAAAAATTACTGCATCATACGATGACGATATAAAGAAAGTTAAAAAGGCATTAAAAGAAGCGGTAGATAGTGATGAGAGAATATTAGAAGATCCAGCTCCACTAATAAATGTTTCTAACTATTTAGAGAGTTCTATCGAATATATTGTAGCTGTTTGGGTAAAAAGTTCAGATTACTGGGATGTAAATTGGTATCTACTTGAAGAAGTAAAGCACTCTTTCGATAGAAATAATGTTACTATGACATATAATCATATAAATGTACATATGGTTAATGAATAATAGAAAGGGCGTGTTAAAATGAAAAAAATAGTATGTATGTTATTATTGGCTTCACTATGCTTTACTGGTTGTTTTGAAAAAGTAGAAGATGTACCTCAAGATAATAATGAACCAACTGTAGAAACTATTAAAAGCAGTAATGAAAAGCAACAATATTTCCTAGATAAATTAAACGAAATAAAGAATAAAGAAGATGCAATTTACTCAGATTATTCTTTAAGCCAAGTAGAAATAAATGCTTCATCTGAAGACATCTTAAAGGATTATGATAATTTATTAAATGATGTTTATGCATACTTAAAAGAAAATATGTCAAAGGCTGAATTTGAAAAGCTAAGACAAGATGAGCTTAAATGGATAGCTGAAAAAGAAAAAGCTATTGAAGAAGAAGGAAAACTTTGGGAAGGCGGAAGCGGAGAAGCTATGGCAAGAAATGCTATGGGAACTCGTTATACTTCTCGTAGATGTAAATATTTAATAGGCTTATTAAAAGATTTAAAATATTCAGATGCACCTTATGTAGTAGATACTGTTTCACCAACGGGATTTGCTGGAAGTTCATTAAATCAAATAAAGTTATTCTCTAATGGAGATACATATTGGATTCAATATGATGGAGCTGGTTTTGAAGAAGAAAATATAATAAAAAATGAATTAGTTGCTAAGAATGCTGAAGATGTAACTGCAGACGAAGAAACAGTACTTTTAACGGGAGTTAATATAGAAAAGGTATTAGAAGAGGAAGTACCTTGGTTAAGTATTAGTAAAACTGAGGAACATTAATATTGACAGTGTATACAATATAATATATAATAGTTTCATAAGGCGAAAGCCTATAATTAAGTGATGCATAAAAAAGAAAAGCGAGGGGCGGTATTCCCCTCGCTTTTCTTTTTGGCAATTTTACAAGCAGATATCAGTAAATAATATGTAGAAAATGATTGCCAATATTAGTATTTTTATTAAGTGATGCATATTTATACCTCCTTTCTTTAATATTTGGTATAAAATACCATAAATGGAATATATCACAAGTCAAAAGTCGCAATTTGTCGAAACATATTAAATATTAAAAAATTTTTTAAAATGTTTAAAAATATACTTTATAAAATAGAAATTAATATTGAAATATGTATAAATATTTTGTTAGAATAAACGTGTGGAAGTATAGATTTTGGGAGGTAGATAGAATGAATGCAGCAGACTATAAATGTCCTTCATGTAGTGCAGTATTAAAATATAACCCAGAAAGTAATTCGTGGAAATGTGAATATTGTGGTTCAGAATATAGATTAGAAGACTTAGAAAGAAATGAAAAGAAATTTGAAGACTTATCCATAAAAGAAACAATGGATGTAGATGAATATAGTTGTCCAAACTGTGGTGCTCAAATCGTAACTGACGAAAATACCGCGGCGACTTTTTGCGTTTATTGTGGAAATACAGCAATAATAAAAAATAGGCTTACCGGTATGTTAAAGCCTACAAGTGTAATCCCTTTTAAAACAACTAAAGAAAAGGCAATAGAGACGTTTTTGAACTTCAAAAAAGGAAAACCATTTGCTCCAAAAGAGTTTGGTAAAAAAGAGCAAATAGAAAAAATAACAGGAGTATACGTTCCTTTTTGGCTATACGATTGTTTTGCGGATGGTCATTTTAACGGAACTGGAGCTACCGTAAGAACATGGACCAGTGGAAATTATAGATATACAAAAACAGATACATATAGTATTGTTCGTGAAGGAAACGCAACTTTTGAAAAAATCCCAGTAGATGGCTCAAGTAAGTTTGACGATGATACAATGGATTCAATAGAACCATTTGATTATAACGGAATGGTGGATTTTACCCCAGCATATTTATCTGGATTTTTAGCTGAGAAATATGATGTAGACGATAAAGAAGCATATAAAAGAGCAGAATATAGAATAGATAATGCGATGAAATCATATATTTCTTCGACTGTATCTGGTTACACATCAGTAACATACAGTACTCAAAATATAAATAAAGATATTAAAAATATAAAATATACTTTATTCCCAGTTTGGATGCTTAATATAAAATATAAAGATAAAATGCATCTATTTGCGATGAACGGTCAAACAGGAAAGTTTGTTGGTAATATCCCAATAGATTGGGGAAAGTTTTGGCTAACTTTTTTTGGAATATTTGGCGGGAGTTTTGGAATAATGGCATTAATTCTATACATAATAAGTCTTTCCTAGAAAGGGGGTAGATAATATGAAAAGAATATACAGTTTAATTTTAAGTATTATAATGATCTCAACTTTTTCATTAGCATCTACCACTACTTATGAAAGAACGCTAGATAACTTGCAAGTAGCAGAAGATATAATTGTTACGCCTAGTAACCAAGACGCGATTTTAACTACACCAAAAGTAAATGAAGAAGAGAAAATATATGATTTTGCAGACCTTTTTACTGACTCAGAAGAAGTAGAATTGTATAATCAAGTTACAAGCTTTATTTCAGATACTAATTTAGATATGGCGATCGTTACAATAAACGAAAATCCTAAATATGATGCCCAAGATTATGCGGATGATTTTTATGATTATAATTATTTTGGAAAAGGCGAAAATCATGATGGATTATTGTTCCTAATAGATATGGCTACAAGGGAAATGTATATATCTACTTGTGGGCAAGCACTACTTATGTACGATGACTATAGAATAGAAAGAATTTTAGACGCAACGTATGATAAAATTGTAGACGGAGATTATTATGGTTGTGCGGGAAGTTTTGTAAGATCATCTTTGTATTGGTTTAATTCTGGTATTCCTAACAGTAATAAGGGTTATTATATTGATGAAGATGGTAATCCAGCAGAAGATCCTAATTATAAAGTCCCTGTTTTTACCGGTACAAATTTGAGTGTTATAGGAGTTATTTCGCTAATAATTTCTTTAATAGCAACAGGTGTAAAAAAATCTAAACATACAACAATAAAAAAAGCAACAACAGCTGTTGAATATATGAAAACTAAAAATTTAACTCAAAAATTAGATAATTTCTTAACTACCCATACTTCAAGCGTATATATTCCACCTAGTTCAAGTAGTAGTGGTGGTGGATCTTCATATCATAGCAGTAGTAGCGGAAGAAGTCATGGTGGCGGAGGTAGACACTTTTAGTATATACTAAAGGAGGAAAGTCTAAAGTGAAAAAAATTTTTGGCTTTATTATAGTTTTAGCTTTGATTGGCGGTATCTTGGTGTTTAACTATGAATATGTGAACCCTAATGATGCTGTTGATTTTGGCCCATCGTATCTTAGTTTTAGTCCCGTCGGTATTTGGATAGACTTAAGCGATGGTGAAGCAGTTTTTGATATTTTTGAAAATGGTACCTTTGATTACGGAGCTGAAGAGTTTGGAAAATGGACTGTTGTAGATGAAAATGTAATTAATTTAGTAATGGGTGAAACTAATTACGATGTGACATTAACACCAAATTATCTAGACTCAGGGTATAACGTTATTGGAAATAAGGCGGTAACATTATGTTTCCTAGAGGATTACGATAGGCTAGTGGAGATTAAAGCCCGTGAAGACGAAATAAAAGAAATGGCAAAAAGAGAAGAGGCAAAAAGAGAAGAGGAGAAAAACAAAGGAGTGTATATTATGGATTATAAGATAAAGAATGAGGATATAAAGGAAATACTTGAATGGGAAGGACCGGACGGTTGCTATGCAACTAATAGAATTACTATTGATGGGTGTAAAATAGGTTATATGTATAGAGAAGAACCTGCAAATGAAGTAGATAGTGGTTGGAGATTCTTTGAAGGCGAAGAAGACGATGAGTATGTAGATAATGTAGATAATATAGGCTTGTATAGATTAAATACTATTTGTAACTACGATGAGTCTATAATTCCTCTACTAAATTCAGAATATGGTAGCGCTTATTATAGATTTGATGGCGAAGAATTCCAAAAAGTAAAATTACCTAAATTTGATGCAGAAGAATAAAAGAGGAGGGATACATATGTTTTGTACTAAATGTGGAAAAGAAAATCCAGATGGGACAAAGTTTTGCGGTAGCTGTGGAGCGGAAATTGGAGGAGCTAATCCTAATCCTCAAGTTGTTCAGCAAGTAATACCTCCACAAGATCCACAACCAACTAATCCAATTAATACAACCAATCCAGTTAATCAAAACAATCAAGCAAAAGATACGGAGCCTAAGCCAAAGAGTGACGGCAAGTATGCAGTTATGTCAGTAGGAGAATTTTTTAGTTCTATGTTGATTATGGCAATACCTGTAATTGGTTGGGTATTTGCTATAGTTTGGGCATGTGGCGGAACTAAGAAAGTAAATAAGGCAAATTTAGCAAGAGCAACTTTAATTAATATAGTAATATGTGTAGGCATTTGGTTTGCAATAGGCTCAGCTGTTAAGTTAGCTATTAACGCAGTAGGAGAGGCAATGGGCGGTCTTATACCTGGGACAAGCGAAGGCTTTGATATAAGTAGTTTCTTAGGTGGAGATACAAGTTCACTAGAAGGCTTATTAGATAGTGGATCTTTAGACAGTATAATACAACAATTTGGCGGCGGAAGTTATACATCATTATAATTTAAGGAGAAAAGAATGTTAAAAGAAATCAAAGAATATGCTAGAGCAAGTTGGATACCAGTTATTTTAGACGATTCGCTAAAGTATATAGAAGAGGAAATATTAAAAGGAAGAAAACTAAATAAAATACTTGAAATTGGCACAGCGATTGGTTACTCATCCATTTGTTTTTCTAAGTTCTTGACTGAAAATGGGAAAATAGATACAATCGAAATCGATAAACAAAGAATAATGATAGCAAAAGTAAATACTGATATGATGGGTGTCAGCGATAAAATCAATATAATAGAGGGGGATGCTCTAAAAGTAATAAAAAAGCTTGATGATAAATATGACTTTATATTTATTGATGGACCCAAAAGTCATTATATAGAATATTTACCTATATGCTTAAATCTTTTACAAAAAGACGGAGTGATAATAGCGGACAATATTCTTTATAAGGGTATGGTTACTGGTAATTATACTGACCATAAGCAAAGAACAGCGGTAAATAGGCTACGTCAATTTATAGATATGGTCGAAAACGATGCTAGTTTAACTCATGAATTAGTGGACGTTGGAGATGGTCTTATGATAATTCAAAAAGCTTTATAATACTTTTTTAGCTTAAAATTTTGAAAAAGCTTTCATTTTGGAAGCTTTTTTTGTATAATTATATAGGATTTGGAAAAATTGGAGGAAATAGAAATGGCAAAACCTGAATTACTTGCCCCAGCGGGGTCTTACGAAAGAGCAAAAATTGCATATTTATACGGAGCAGATGCAGTATACGCTGGTACTAAAGATTTATCTCTTAGAACTAGAGTTAATATCGACAATGACGATTTTGCAAAAATTGTCGAACTTGCAAAAAAATTAAATAAAAAGATATATGCTGCTCTTAATATCTATGCTTTTGATAAAGATTATGATAAAGTAAAAACACAAGCAAAACTTTTAAACGATATGGGAGTAGATGCAGTAATTGTAAGTGACGGAGGAGTTTTAGATTTAGTACGAGAGTATGCTCCTAACGTAGATATCCATATAAGTACTCAGGCCAATACTGTAAGTTTAGGTACAAGTAAGTTTTGGTATAGAAATGGCGCTAAAAGAATAATATTAGCGCGTGAATTATCTAGAGAAAAAATAAGATACATGGTAGAGAATAAACCTAAAGATTTAGAGTTTGAAATGTTTATCCACGGAGCAGTTTGTGTTGGTTATTCCGGGCGTTGTATTTTAAGTAACTACTTTACCGGTAGAGCTTCAAACCAAGGAGATTGTGCTCAACCATGTCGTTGGAACTATAATGTATATCTTGAAGAAAAACAAAATCCAGGACAATATCTACCTGTTGAAGAATATGAAAGAGGTACATATTTACTCTCAGCAAAAGATTTATGCTTAGTTAATAGAATACCTGAAATCCTTGATTTAGGAGTAGAAAGCTTAAAAATAGAAGGAAGATTAAAAACAGAATACTATCTAGCAACAGTAGTAAATGCATATAGATGTGCAATTGATGATTATATAGCTGACCCTAAAAGTTGGGATGCTAAAAAGTACCAAGTTGAGTTAGATAAAGCGATGAGTAGAAATTATAGCGAGTTGTTTTACGATAGAGAAGATAATCCTGAAATTCAAAACTATAACGATGATGGAAGAAGCGATGTGCCGTATGAATACGGTGCTAAGGTATTAGAGAAAAATGATGATTTATCTGTGCTTGAAGTTAGGAATAAAATGAGTATAGGTGATGTATTTGAATTAATAGTACCTGGAAAAATTGAACCAGTAATAATTAATATAGAAAATCTAGTAGACTTTGAAACTCATAAAGAAATTTCTGTTGTAAATCCTGGAAAGACTGAACAGAAAGTTTTAATGAAACTACCAAATGAAGCAAAAGAAAACTATATAATTCGTAGGAGAAAGTAGTATTTATAGTTAAAAAAATCCGGCATACTTGCCGAAATAAAATCTGTGATTTTTTGTTTGGGGGAAATTATGAGATTTAATAAGAAGAAGTTTTTTAGGAATTTTATATTTTTCATATTGTTTGTAACATTAGTCGTGCTTGGAGTATATCTTTGGAAAGTGCCTGAAGCTAGAGAAAATATATACTCATATTATTCTGATTTAGTGGCTAGTTTTGGTAATGAGGAACTTGTAACTGTTCAAGAGGTTTTCTCACTTCCTTACGACCCTGCAATTCAAACAAATATTGCACCTGGAAAAGACGGAATTTTAGTTATAAACAAATCTGGAATTTCAGAATATACAACCTCTAAAAATCCTGTTTGGGTAAAAGAGCTAAATATTTCTAATCCACTTATTGCAACGGACGGAGATAAATTTGTTATTTCTGAAACAGATGGAAAAAAGATAATGTACTTTAATAATAGAACTATGCTTTGGGAAAAAGAATGTCAAGGAGCAGTTAATAAAGTATATGTAAATAACTTGGGATATGTTGGAGTAATTTTCTCACAAGTAGGGTACAAAAGTGGATTCTTATTCTTAGATCCTAATGGAAATGAAATTTGTACTAAGTTATTTGCAAAAACGACTCTTGTAGATGTAGATATTTCGCCGAAAGGTGACCTAGTTGCGATGATAGAAGTAGATACAACTACAGCAACTTTAAGCTCTGCAATATCCTTTATGTCTAATAAAGGAGAGATAGTATATTCAAGTATAGAAAACGATAGTTTGCTTGCAGGAATAAGATTTTTAGATAATACGAATGTCGTAGCAGTAGGAGATAATAAATTAATAAAAATAGATAGAAACTATAACAAGACTTTATTAGACGACTTTAGCAATAAAACTGTTTCGGGAATAAACCTTGAAAATGCAGATAAAATAATAAAAGTATATAGGACTGCAAATAGTATTTTCGCTGAAAAATCGACTATAGATGTATTAAATATCAATAATAAAAAGACAGGAACCGGAGAAGTAGCCGGAGCGGTTAAAGCAGTTGAAAGTAGCGGAAAAACTATTGCAATTGTCTTAGCAGACAGAATAGACTTCTTTGATATAAGCGGAAGATATTTAAATTCTCTAGCTATTTCCGGAAACTATAAATCAATAAAACTATTTAATAGCGGAGATTACGCATGCATAGATATGTCGGATATGTTAAAAGTGGTGAAGGTGAGATAGATTTATGTCATTTACTTTAGAAGTAAAAAATGAAATAAAAAAATTACCAAAAGATAGAGATGAGAAAAAAGAATTTTTGCGAGAGACGTTTTTATCTAATGGCTCAATAAATAATCCTGAGAAAGAGTACCATCTTGAAATAGTCTCTGACTCTAATGAAATAGCACTTGTAATAGCAGATTTATTAAAAGGGTATGGAATTGTTGCAAAAGTTATTGAAAAAAAGTATAATTACATTACGTATATAAAGGAAGCCGAAAGTATAGCTTTGTTCTTAAATATTATTGGTGCTCATAAGGCGCTACTTGAATTTGAAAACATAAAAGTTACTCATGAAATGAATAACCAAATAAATAGAGTAGTTAATTGTGAAACGGCAAATTTATCTAAAATAATAAATGCATCAATTCGTCAAATTGAGGCAATAAACAAGATTAAAGATACTGTTGGACTAAAAAGTTTGCCAGATAATTTAAGAGAAATAGCAGAACTTAGGCTTAAAAATCCAGATATAGGACTACTTGAATTGGGAAGTTTGTTATCGCCACCATTAGGAAAATCTGGTGTAAACCATAGGTTAAAAAAGATAGAAGAAATAGCTAGTGAAATAAGTTAGTACCAGTAAATAAAAGTTTATTTGCTGTGGAAATATAAAAAACGAGGGGGAAAAAATATGTTAAAGAATTTATTAAAAGTAACAATGCTAATGATTATTGGTGTTACATTGTGTGCGTGTAGTCTCGGAAAATTAACGACTAAGAAGTTGGTAGGAACTTATACAGATGTTACAAATAACGCAACTATGGAAATTACTAAAAATGCAGATGATAGTGTAAGTATTAAGATTGAAAGAAAAACTGAACCAAATGATATAAATTACTGGACTATGACAGCAAAATTAGAAGAAACAAAATTAAACTATGCAGACAGTGAATTAAATAGAAAAGTATTTAATGCTGAAACTGGTGAAGAAATTATAAGCATACAAGAATACAAAGATCAATCAGGATCTTTTGATGCAGAAAAGGATAAGATAAGCTGGACTGGTGCTGAAGATGAAGCCTATAAAGGATTTGTATTTGTAAAAAATAAATAAGAAAAAAAGTGAGGCAAAATAATTTATTGCCTCACTTATTTTTTAAAAAATATATAACATTTTTTGTAATATAAAATTGACAAATTTCAAAACATGTAATATAATTTTAATTGTAACTAATGAATTTATAAAATAATAAAGATATATGAATTAATGCAAAATGGGAAGTGATAACTATTGATATAGAATATAAAAATAAAAAAATAGAAAAACTATGTACAGATGCAAAATATGCTATAAAGCAATTAGGTTCTCAAGTTTCCAAAAAACTTTTTCAAAGAATACGCGAATTACAAGCATTTGAATGTTTAGGTGATGTTCCCTCAAATTTACCATATAGAAGAGAAAAATTAAAAGGCAAAGTAAATTTGTGGTCAATTCGAATAGATGATGCATATCGTTTAATAATAAGTCCTATAGATTTTAACAATGATATACGCAAGATAACAATAATAAGAATTGAGGAGGTGTCAAATCATTATGAATAAGGAATTGATAATATGTCCCGGAGAAACAATAAAGGAACTTTTAGAAACCTACAATTATACTCAGAAAGATTTGGCAAATAAGTTGGGATTGGAATTGAAAACAGTTAATGAAATATTAAATGGTAGAGGAGTTATAACATTTGAAACTGCTATTAAATTAGGAATTATTTTTAATATGCCGGCTTCTTTTTGGAATAATTTAGAATTTAATTACAGAAAAGATCTGAAGGATCTAGAAGAAGCAGAAAGGGCAGAACAAGACTATAAGAGAATAGAAATAGCATATAAAGAGTTAGTAAAAAGAAATAAAATAGAAATGTCAAAGGAAAAAGCTGATAAAGTGGCAACTTTTAAAAGTTTCATGGAAGTAGTAAATTTAGATGACATAGAAGTTGAATATGAAAAGGCTGTAGCTTGCAGGAAAGCACGAATGAAAGAATTTGATGTGATTAGCTTAATGGCGTGGATACAATGTGGCATAAAGAAAACAAGGGAAGCTATTAGTAATATTTTTGATAAAGAAAAAGTATTAAAAATAATACCTGAAATAAAAAAACTTACATTACTTGAAAACCAACAAGAAGCATTAATAAAATTAAAAACAATATGCGCAGATATTGGAATTGTATTATCTTATGAAAAAGCTTTCCCTAATACGGGTATAAATGGAATAGCTAAATGGGTAACGCCAGACAAAGCATTTATACAAGTAAGTGATAGAGGTAAAAAAGCAGATACCTTTTGGTTTACATTCATGCATGAGTTAGGTCATATTATAGAAGGCAAAAAGAAAAAGTTTTTTATAGATGAAGAGTGCAGAGCATCAGAAGGAGATGAAGAAAGAATAGCAAACGATTTTGCAATTAAAAAGTTAATAGAAAATAAAAAAGGTTATGAAAAATTAAAGCAAAATTGGACAATAGATGAAATAAAAAAATTTGCAAAGGAAAATGGTATTCATGAGGGAATAGTCGCAGGTATGATTAGTCATGATAATAACATTTATGACAATGTAGGATTAAATAAAATGAGAAGAAAATTAGATTTTGATACGATTTGCATATAGTAAAAATACGGGGTAAACGTTTTAATGTTTACCCCGTATACTTTATCTAACTACTTCTAAAAGTGGTTCAGAAGAAATATAAACCTTATTTTCAAAAATTTGAGAAATTGTACTAACTATTCGTTTATTGTAATTTTCACTTTCAAAGTGGAGGAATAATTTCCTAGGAGCAAGAGAAATAAGCGAACTAATTAAAACATCTTCATTATTTAAGTTATTTTTCTCTTTAGTTTCGGAAAACTCACTAAAGCATTTATCGGTTATATCACAATTGTTTTCGTCTAATAAGGTATATTCACCATTTTCTTCAAAAACTACATGTAACTTTTTACAACGCTTTTTCTGGGTCTCAACAAAATACTTTAACATAGAAATAAACTCTTTATATTCTTGTTGAATTTTATAATCTTCGATTACTTTTTGAACCAACTCAGAAAGCATTTTTTTGTAAGCTGTTAATCTAAAACTAGTAAAGCCTTTTAAGTTCATATAAGAATTTTCTTTTAAGTAATCCAAAATATTTTGTTTTATCAAAAATCTTCTTTTTAATAAGATTAACATTCTTAAGAAATCATTTTCGTTGTTTTTAATTAACCAAATAGAAGCAGCGAATATTTTATTTTTTTCTGAATAATTTAAGAAAGGATAATCGGATAAGATAGTCATTTTCAAAAGATTTTCTTCTTCGTTTTCTATAATATATTCAGTTAAAATTTCAGCTACTTTTAATTGGAGGAAAGCGGTATCATTTGAAGAAAATTCAGCACCGTTATCTAGTTTTATAAAATTAAATTTTTCGCAACGATTCTTTTCAGTAACTTTATATAAAGCATCAATGTTCTCATTTAAGTCTACTATTATTGATTGCATTTTTTGACCCCCGATTTTTTAAATTTAGCGTTCTTATTATAATATGATTTTAGAAATATTATTGCCAATACCAAGCGGATAAATTCAAGGAAAAATTTGATGTAAAACAATAATTTCTAATGACAAAATACATATCGGCATTTACTAAAAAGAGTTAAGTGAAAAACAAAAATAAAAAATTTTTTTAATATCTACAAAAAAATCCTTTTTTTTTTAATTTAATTATGTTTTGGTATTTACAAATTTTAAAAAAAATATTAAAATAGGAGAGTGGTAAATACACGATAAATATTGAATTACATCAATATTTATTTAGTGTGAAATATATACCGTTTTTAAGCTATTTATAAGCCTCGGTAGCTTTCAAAATTTACGAGGTTATACTTTAGGAAAAAATGTAGAAAATACAATTGAAGAGAGGAGAGCACATTAATGAGAATTTTAATGTTGTCTTGGGAATACCCACCTAGAATCGTTGGTGGTATTTCTAGAGTAGTCTATGATTTGGCCCAAAACTTAGGCGAAAAAGGAAATGAAGTACATGTTGTTACATGTATGGATAAAAACACTAAAGAATTTGAAAAGGATAAAAATGTTTACGTTCACCGTGTAAACACAGTAGGCCCTGATACAAAAGGTGACTTACTAAAATGGACAGCTCAAATGAACTTTGCTATGGTTGAACGTGCAATTGAAGTTATAAATACAATAGGTAAATTTGATATAATTCATGCTCATGATTGGTTAGTAGCGTACGCTGCTAAAACCTTAAAGCATGCATATAAAATACCACTAGTATGTACGATTCATGCTACCGAATCTGGTAGAAATAACGGAATCCATACAGATATGCAACAATATATCCACGATAGTGAATGGTGGTTAACCTACGAATCATGGAAGGTTATATGCAATAGCCAATACATGAGAAATGAAATCAGAAATCTTTGGGGATTACCTGATGAAAAAACTAGAGTTATATTTAATGGCGTAGATATTCATAAATTCGATGGAATAGAAAGAGATTGGGAATTTAGAAGAAAATTTGCTATGGACAATGAAAAAATAGTATTCTTCGTTGGAAGAATGGTTAATGAAAAAGGTGTCCAAGTATTAATCGATGCTATTCCAAAGATTTGTAATTATTATCATGATGCTAAATTCGTTTTTGCAGGAAAAGGGCCTTTGCTTGACGAATTTAAAGGTAGAGCTTGGGCTACTGGTTATGCTCATAAGACTCTATTTACGGGTTATATTAGTGATGAAGATTTACTTAAACTATATAAATGCGTAGATGTTGCAGTATTCCCTAGTCTATATGAACCTTTCGGTATCGTAGCTCTTGAGGGAATGGTAGCAAACGTTCCTACTGTAGTTTCTCAAGCCGGTGGTTTAGGCGAAATAATAAACCACGGTTACGATGGAATGAAAGCATATACAGGAAATGCAAACTCACTCGCCGATTGTATCCTAGAGTTGTTATATAACTGGGATAACAAAAACGAAGCTATTAAAGCAAATGCTATGAGAAAAGTACATGAACTATATAACTGGGATGGAATTGCTAATCAAACTTTTGACGTTTATAAAGAAGTCATCGAAGATTCAAGAAATAATGTTTGGGAAAATACTGAACTTAAAAATGGCTTAAAAGAAATAAACGATAAAAAAGTAATTCATACTGTTGGAAGTAAATCCAATAAAGCATCTAAAAATGCAGAAGGACTTCAAAAGATAGGTTAAATATGGTGGCAATTATGGGGTGATGTTTAGCATCGCCCCTATGTGGTATTTAAAAAATAACATTCAAGGAGTGATTTTATGAAAGCAATTATTATGGCAGGAGGCGCAGGATCAAGACTTAGACCACTTACTTGTGGAAGACCGAAACCTATAGTACCAATCATGAACAAATCTTGTATGGGAAGAATTATAGATCTATTAAAGAAAAATGGAATTACGGATATAGGAGTTACATTACAATTCCTACCTGAGAAAATAGAGAACTTATTTGGAGATGGAAAAGAGTTAGGAGTAAATATCCAATACTTTATTGAAGACTCACCTCTTGGTACTGCTGGAAGTGTAAAAAATGCTGAGGAATTTCTAGACGATACTTTCATAGTAATAAGCGGAGATGCTTTAACAGATATAAACTTAAAGAATGCAATAGAATACCATAAATCTAAAAATACAATTTGTACTCTAGTATTAAAAGAGGTTGCAGTTCCTCTTGAATACGGAGTTGTAATGACTGATGAAAATGGAAAAATCGTAAGATTTTTAGAAAAACCAAGTTGGGGAGAAGTATTTAGTAATCTTGCCAATACTGGTATTTATATATTGGAGCCAAAGGCTTTATCTTATTTTGAAAAGAATAAGAAATTTGACTTTAGCCAAGACTTATTCCCACTACTTATGAGTGAAGGAAATGATTTATATGGCTATACAACTACTGACTATTGGTGTGACGTAGGAGATATAGGTTCATATATCCAATCTCATATAGATATACTAGAGGGAAAAGTTAATATAGATTTATCTAATGAATTTGAAAACAAAGACGGAATCTATATTGGAAAGAATGTTGAAATTCATCCTACAGCTAAACTTACTGCACCAGTAGTTATAGGAGATAACTGTAAGATAGGGAAGAACGTAGAACTTCAAGAATTTACAGTACTCGGCGAAAATGTAGTTATAGACGATAATGCAACAATAAAGAGAAGTATTGTTTGGCAAAACACTCATATAGGACCAAACTCAAGAATAAGCGCCGGAATACTTTGCTATGGAAACAACTTAAAATCTAATGTTGTTGTATTAGAAGAAGCTGTTATTGGTGACGAATGTCAAATAAAAGATAGGGCAATAGTAAAATCTGGAATAAAGATTTGGCCAAATAAAATAATTCAAACAGCAACAGAAGTAAATGAAAGTATAATTTGGGGAACAAAAGTAAGCCGTACGTTGTTCGGTAAAAATGGAATTACCGGAGAAATGAATGTTGAAATCACTCCTGAATATGTTTCAAAGTTAGGACTAGCTTATTCCTCTATACTAAAACCAGGAATGAAATTGGCTGTTTCTTCTGATGACTCAGCAGCTGCTGGAATATTAAAAACTTCTGTGTTAGCTGGAGCTGCGTCTAGCGGAGTAGAAGTATTTGACTTAGGCCATACGATGTTACCAATAGTTAGAAATGTAATAAACTTCTTTGGAATGGATGGCGGAATCCATATCGCTTTGGAGCCTCAAAATGACGATAGAATAAGAATAAACTTCCTAGATAATAAAGGAATAAATATAACTCGTGGGTTAGAAAGAAAGATAGAGAATATGTTTGTTACCGGAGAGTTTAGACGTGTAAACGTAGAAAAAATCAAAGGAACGAATATATTAGAAAACTATAATTATTTCTATATGCAAAACCTACTTAATACGTTAGACTTAGATGCAATTAGAAAGAAGAATGTAAAGGTTGTTGTTGGAAAGTGCGATAATTTCGTTTACGATATAATGGAAAAAGTTTTAAGAGACTTAAATTGTACAATAATAAACGAAAGACGTCTTAACGGAGAAGATACCTTAAATATGTTAGCTCAAAAGATAGTTTCTAACGGAGCAGACTTTGGTATCCAACTAAATGCAGATGGCGAGTCTATGGTAGTAATAGACGACAAGGGCGATATAATAAAAGACGATTTGTATACCGCGCTACTTTCAATAATATCTATTCAATTAAAAGAAACAAATCAAATAGTAGTTCCATTTACTGCAACAGAAGTTATGGAGCAAATTGCTACTAAATATAACGCTGGAATAGTTAGAACAAAGACAAATCAACAAGAGTTTATGAGTAAACTAATGGAAAACTCTACAAACGATGTTAAGAAGAACTTTGTACTAAACTATGATGTATTTGCAGCTACTGCAAAAATAATAAACTACATATCTAAAGAAAATATAGCTTTATCTGAAGTTATTAAATCGATTCCTGAGTTCCACTTATTAAAGACAAATATAGATTGCCCTTGGGATGCAAAAGGTAAGGTTATGAGAACTCTTACTGGAGAAAAGACAGATAATAAATTAGAGTTATTTGAGGGAGTTAAGATTCACCACGATAAAGGTTGGGTATTGGTACTACCTGATGCGGACGAGCCAGTATGTACGGTATATACAGAAGGTGTTTCTGCAGAAGTTGCTCAAAGCTTATCAGATATGTATGTAGATAAGATAAAAAATATAATTAGCTAAAAAAAGAAAATGGGCCGTAATTCTTAAAAAGAGTTACGGCTTTTTTATTGTCTGCAAACAAATTATGTATATCTGTCAAAGCCGGATAAATAAGGAAAGTATCGGCTAATTACCTCAAATACAGGCTTTAGAAAAATTCAAAAAAATGAAAAAATATATTGAAAAATAATATTTCATGTAGTATAATCGGAGTGTCGTTTATTTTCGTTCTAGAATATAATTAGTAATAATATAGTAATATTATTGTTAGTAGTACGAATAGAAATAAAATAAAGCAAATTTATTGTAATGAGGTGTTTTGAATGGTACCGGCAGAAGTAGTAATAGATAGTAAAGAACTAAATATGGCTGATAATTTACCAACAGTAAAGACAGCCAATAAAGTAAAAAGAGGTACATATTTATTTATAAAAAAATCATTTGATGTTGTATGCTCACTTATGGCAATGCTTTTCCTATTACCATTAGCGTTATTTATAAAAATAGCATATTTACTCTCAGGCGATACAACACCAATTTTCTTTTCACAAAAACGTATAGGAAAAAATGGAGAAGAATTTGACTTTTATAAATTTAGAAGTATGGTACCGAACGCAGATGAAGAACTCAAAAAATTGCTAGCAAATAATAAAGAGATGGCAGAAGAATATGCAATAAATAAAAAATTAAAAGATGATCCAAGAGTTACAAAAATAGGAGCATTCTTAAGAAAAACATCTCTTGATGAGTTTCCACAATTTATAAACGTATTAAAAGGCGATATGGCGATTATAGGAAATAGACCGTATTTACCTAGAGAAAAGGAAGATATGGGCGACTATTTTGAAGATATAGAAAAAACAAAATGCGGAATAGTTTCTTATTGGGCTGTAATGGGTAGGAGCGATGTTTCGTTTGAAAAAAGATTAGAACTTGAAAAGTACTATTCAGATAACCAAACATTATTATTAGACTTAAGTATATTTGTTAAGGTATTTAAGATAGTATTACTTAGAAAAGGTGCAAAATAACCTAGTAACAACTAGGTTATTTTTTTGTATAAAAATATATACGAATTTATTAAATGTATTAACAAATTCTTCCGATACTCATATTGGAAAACAAAAAGGGGGAATGGATAGTGAACAACCTATTTGCATTAATTTTAATAATTGGCGGTGTGGCTGTAATTATTATATCTATTGTGTTAGCAATACTTTTTGAAAAGAAAGATAAAAAATCTGAAGAACCTGGAAAAGAAACAAAAGAAGAGAAAAAGGAAACTCCACCAGAACCAGCTAACTAAAATACATGAAAAAACTACAAGATAGCAAGTATTTGCTATCTTTTTGTGTTTTACCAAAAAGGAGGAAATAAAATGGTAAAAAAATTATTGTTACTATGCCTAATTGTTATACTTACTTTTCAAATAGCACAAGCGGTACCAGCTCAAAGTGAAATAGCAATAGGCTCAAATACTGAAATGGAAAAAGTATTTTATAGATTTATCGTTTGTATGAATAGAGCAGATGAAGAAGTATATAACTGTATAGATACATCGAATGAAGAATTATATAATAATATAGAGGAATATATATTCCCAAAATCGAATAATGACTATGATAGTGAATCATTTCATATAAAGACAGACATAAAGGAAATAACAGAGGAAAATGGAATATATAATATAAAGACAAAGATACGGGCAGAGGGTAGAAGTTTAACTGGAAGATGGAGTGTTAGTGGATTTACAGCAAACTTCCAAGTAGGACAAATTGATGGAGAATATAAGGTTATAGATACAGACTTATTTGATGTAATTGGACCTAAAAATGTAGGAATATTCGTATTAAAAATATTTGCTCTTGTTGGTGGAGTATTTTTATTAACTATACTAATCATAGTATTTGTAGTAATACGTTCTACAAAGAAGAAAAAACAAGAAAATACAATGCAAAGCCCTATAAAATAAAATTTTTAAAAAACTATAAATAAAAATATAAAAAGAGACGATAATATAAATGTGGTATTGGAATTATTTCAACTTTTTTCATACAATATATTAGTACATAGACCCGAAAGTTAAGGAGGAGAAATTATGAGAGAATTGTTGTTTCTTATGATTGGATTACTAGCAGGAGGCTTTTTCGGAATAACTATAATGTGTTGTTTACAAATTAACAGAATTAACGAATTATCTAAATAAGAATAGAATATATTAGAGAAGGCTAGAAGATAGCATTTATTTGCTATCTTCTTTTTATGCCTTAAAAATGTTTACATAAAAAGTAGAAACTTTTGTGAAAAAGGTTGAAAAATTAACAATTATGGTATATAATGTAAAACGGACTGCGCTAAAAAAATAGCTTTTAAGAAAGAGGTGAAATCTGTGGAAAATGAACCGATAAGAATTGCTCAAGTAATGGGAAAATGGTTAGGCGGTGGAGTAGAAGCCGTAATAATGAACTATTATAGAAATATAGATAAATCAAAAATACAATTTGATTTTATCTGCGATAGTGATTCCACAGATATACCTTATGAGGAGATAGAAGCTTTAGGTGGAAGAGTTATCTTGTGTCCGCCATATCAAAAGGCTTTAGAGTATCATAAAGAGTTAAAAAGGATATTTAAGGAAAATGGATATAAGATAGTACATTCAAATATTAATGCACTTTCAGTTTTTCCTTTATGTGCTGCAAAAAAAGCAGGAGTACCTATAAGAATAGCACATTCTCATAGCACATCTAGTAAAAAAGAATGGAAAAAGACTATCTTAAAAGATATACTAAGACCTTTTAGTAAAGTTTATCCTACTCATTATTTTGCTTGTACAGAACATGCTGGAAGATGGCTTTTTGGAGATAAGACTTTTGAAGAAGGCAAAGTATTAGTTATAAATAATGGAATTGACACAGATAAATATGTATTTAACGAAAAGGTAAGAAGAGAAGTAAGAGAAGAACTTGACTTAAAAGATTCAGATATAGTAATAGGACATATCGGAAGATTTATGAAACAAAAGAATCATGATTTTTTAATAGACGTATTTAATGAGTTATATAAAGAAAATAGTAATTATAAATTAATGTTAATTGGTCAAGGCCCTCTACAAGAAGAAATAAAGCAAAAAGTAGAAAATCTTGGCTTAAAACAAGCAGTGATGTTTTTAGGTCAAAAAACTGACGTAAATAGATATTACCAAGCAATGGATTTGTTTTTATTCCCTTCGCTTTATGAGGGATTAGGCATGGTAATGATTGAAGCTCAATGTTCTGGATTGCCATGCGTAGCAAGTACAGAAGTGCCTGGAATAGCTAAAGTAAATGATAATGTTGAGTTTATTGGATTAGTTCAACCAATAAATGTTTGGACAGTAAAAGTTAAAGAAATGATAAAGCTAGAAAGAATAATCAATCTTGATAGGGTAAAAGAATCAGGGT
>JAEEGK010004582.1_pt1 | contig 33794 bp, 16 predicted proteins | sample 8958771 | NCBI WGS metagenome assembly JAEEGK01 (sample SAMN16246547, study PRJNA631951) | gut metagenome | biome: gut microbiome; feature: rumen; material: SC-attached | host: Bos | place: Iran: Karaj | collected 2018-10 | reverse complement strand
ATAAATTATTCTTAATTGTTCAGGAAAAGTATTTAAATTATTATTTCCTTTTTTATTTTTAATATTATTATTTAATGAATATATATCAAATCCTTTATAAAAATATTCAATCCATTCATTATAAGTATTACTATCCATTAAACTTTATTTTAAATTATATTTATAATTATTAATATTATTTCATCAAAAAAATACTTAAAATCAATAATAAAGAATAAAAAAAATAAATGAATAAAAAATAAATATATTATTTCTTAAGTTAAAATTATTTTTTTTTAATTATAAAACTTCTTTTTATACAATTATTAATAAAATATTATATTTTGAATTTAAAGATTTTGATTTTGATTATTTATAATTTGATAATTTAATTATTGAATATTTTTTGTTAATTTAATTCCAAAATCAGATTTATTCCTAGGAAATATTCTTTTATATTTATTTTCAAAATTTCTTTTTTCATAAATAGGAGGTAATTTACTTTTATTTTTATGAATATCAATAGAAGAATAATTTTTAATAAGTTTTTTGTTTTTATTTAAATAATTAATTAATTCTTCATCATCAGAATTATAATTTTCTTCAAAAATTTGTTTATCATTTTCATTCATATTTAAATCTTCTATATTGATTTCATCTAATTTTTCCCATGAAATTTTATTTAAATATTTATTTTCATTTTTTATTTGATTCTCTAAAATTTTATTTTGAATTTCTATTTCTTTATCTATTAATTTATTTGAATATTTTTTTTCCTTTTGCCTTTTTATTGAATGTAATTCCAATTGTTTATTATTTAATTCAAATAATTTTAACTTATGTTTATATAATAAATCTTTTTGTAATATTTTTTGAGATAATAATAATTTTTCTTTTTCTTTTCTTTTTGTTTCTATTATTTTTTTTATTTCATTATTTTCTTCTACTTTAAATTTAAAAATTTTCTTTTTTGGAATTTTAATTTTTTTTTCCTTTGAATTATAAGGAAGAATAAAACCTTTCATTTTATTTCTATATATTTTTTTTTGATAAATTCCAAGATAATCATAAAAATTTTCTAATATTTCTTTATATGATTGTTTCACTAATTTTTCATATTCAAATTTAAAAGAAGAAATTTCATATTTTATATTTAAAAAAATAGAATTTTCTTTATTATTATTTTTATGATTTTTTTCACATAAATTTAATTTTTCTTCATAATGTGAAATTTTTTTTAATAAAATATTTTTTTTATTATCATGAAAAGCAAAACATAAATTTTCAAGAGCAATTAAAAATTCTTTAAAATTTAAATTATATAAATTTGAAGAATTTTTTTTATAAATTTCAACTAATTTTTGTCTAGAAATATTAATTGAAAATTCAGAACAAAATTTAGAAAATTCAGATAAATTTAATAAACTTTTTTTATCATCAATAGCAGAAAATAATCCATTTCCAGAAATTACATAATTATGTTGATTAGAATAAAATTCAAATATTTCTTTTAAAGAAATTAATCTTATTTCTTCTTTTAAAATTGGATTTTCTGTTTTAAAATTATTATTTATTGAAATATTTGAATGTGAGTTATTATTTATTGTATTATTTGAATTATTATTTGAATTTAAATTTGTATTATAATTTGTATTTTGATTTGATTGATTTTTTTCTTGTGAAAGTTTTATTTTATTTATTGAGTTATTATAATAATTTATATCACTTATTGAATTTTTTAAATTTTGAAAATTATTTTTTGGAATATCTAATTTTGTTTTTAAATTTAATTCTATTTCTTTATTAATAAAAAATTCTTCATCAATTAATTCTGGTTCTTTTAAATATTTTATTTTATGATTTAACCATATTTTTTTTGCTAATAATTTTTCAAGCATATCTTGTATTATTATTCCATTTTCCTTATTATTTTTCTTTTCTAATAATATTTTTTCATATAATTTTATATTTTGATTTAATGATTGTTTTTGTTTTAAACATTTATTTAATTCTTTTTCTTTTGATGGATTTAATTTAAATAATATATCATTTTTATTATTGATTAAATTTATTTTTTCTAAAATATCTTTATCAAATAATATATTTAATTCTTTTGATAAATCATTATTTATTTCTATAATTTTATAATTGGGAAATTTTTGTAGAAAATCAGAGATAATTAAAATTAGAGATTCAATATATAAATTGTTATTTTGAGGTAAATATTTATCTAATATTTCCTTATTTTCATTAAAATCTAAATTTTCTTCATTTATTTGTTCACTTGATTTTATTATTTTTCCATTATTATTATATTCAACTATTGGTTTATTTATTTCTTCTTCTTCATTATTTATATTATTTTCTTTGTTTTTAATTAAAAGTAATGGTTTTATTTTTCTAATATAAAATATTTTATTATATTTTTCTATACGCTCATTTTCAAAAAGATAATTTTTTATTTTTTTAAAGATAACACTCATTTCTTTTTTCTTTTCTTCTGTTCTATATAAATTAGAAATAAATATATCTTTTGGATGATGAATTTCAAAAATTAAACAATTTATATTTTCAAATATTTCATTTAATATTAATTCAAATTTGTCAATATTAATAATATAAAAATTAATTCCTAAACTATCATCGAATTCATTTATATTATATTTATTATATATTTCTTTAATTTGTATATCATATATTTCAAATTTTCTTTTTATTATATATATTGACCTATATAAAGACATTGTTTCAAAAGAATTTTCATTTGAATCATTTATAACATTTTCTTTTATTTTATTTTTCACATCTGTTAAAATTTCCATAATTTAATTTATTATATTATTGAAAAAATATATAGTTGAAATGAATTTATTATATATTTTTTAAATAATAATTATTTTTTTAATGTTTTGAATTGAAGGAAGAAATTTTTTAAGCTCTAAACTAAGAAAAATCCATAACAAAAAATAAAAATGATATTATTAATAAGAATATAATTATCAAAGAGACATCACATTAGTTTTAGGAAATAATAGAAAATCTTCAAATATATAAAAACTTTTAAAAAGGAAAATGATAAAAATTTACTTATAATTAAATATTAAACAAGAAAAAGAAAATAATCTAATTTTTTTTATTAAAATATAATAAGAATCTTTTCTTTTAAAAAAGAGAAAATTATTCAAATAGAAAAAAAAATTAGAAATATATAATATTTTAAATTTTTATCAAAAAACCAATATTTTATAAAATACTTCAAATTTAAATTGAAAAAAAAAATAAAAAAAAACAACTAAATAAAGAATAAAAAAATAATGTCACAACTAAATTTTTTACCAGTTTCAAAAGCAAAAAGTCGAAACCAAAAAAAGCTATTAACAAAAAAAACAACAACAATAATAGGAAAAACAGAAGATATAGATCCTTTTAATTTTGAAACAGAAACAGAAAAGACATTTAAAATAGAAGATGACTTTTTAAAAAAGGATAATTGTACATCATTATATTTAGGACAAGAACCAATAATGCAAAAATGTTATATTTGTTCAATATGTAATCCAAAAAAAAATCATTTAATATGTAAATATTGTTATGATAATTGTCATTTGAATTGTAGAAAAATAGAAGGATTTAATTCAGAGAAAATAAAAGAAGATAATAATTATTTAAATGAAAAAGAATTTTCTTGTTATTGTGGTTTAAGGTTAAAACATAAACCAAATCAAATAATTAAAAATGAATTAATTGCTTGTACTTTAATGGAATTAGATGAAGCTTTAAATACAGATTATTTTTATTGTGAAAATCATAATATAAATATTTGTTGTATTTGCTCTGTTTCTTGTCATAAAAAATGTAATATTACTAAAATTAAAAAAGAAGATAATAATGATATTATTAATTGCTTATGTGAAGAAGATAAACATACTAATTTTAATGAATTAGCTTTAGATTTTAATTTAGATGATTATATTAAATTATCTGGAGTCAAAATTTGGAAAATTCAAGTTTTAAATATTTTGTTTAATAATCAAAATACTTTTCAAAAATTATCTTATTTAATTGCGGCTATTATTAATAATAATAATAATATTATTAATATTAATAATTTGAGAAATTTAGACATTTATGAAATTAATGAAGATATGAAAAAAAAATTTTTCCCTTTGTTAGAATTGTTTACTAATATTTTTCATCAGAAATTTAAAACTTATTATTATCAAGATGAAATTTTAGATATGTTTAAATTTGAAAATTTAATTATTTATATTCATCAACTTGAAATAAAAGATATTCAATCTTTATTATTAAAATTTAGATTAATTTCTGTTTTATATTTTATTCATTTAAGAAAAGATTTTCAAATGGTTAAATCTTTAATAAGTGAAGATTTTTTAACAAATAATATTATTGAAAGATTATATTATAAAAAAATGTTAAGTAAAAAAACTATTTATACAAGTGGATTAGATATAAAGTATAATTTAGAAAATTTATATTATAATGATAATGTTCTTAAAAAAATAGTTTTACAAGATATTTGTAATATAATTGAAATTGGTATGGATTATGTTTCTATTGAAGAAAAAGAAATTGAATTTGAAATTACTTTAAAATTTATTTCTTTTATGTTAAAAAGATTAATATTCACAAATGAAGATTTAATTACTTTAATTAAATCACTTTATAATTTTTATAATAGATTTTATGAATATGTTAATAATGATAAAAGTAATATTTATTCTTTATTAAATATATTTAGTGAATTATCTCAAATTTTTTATATGATTACTGTAAATTATAATGATAATATAATAATGGATTATTTAGATAATAATAAAAATATACAAGATGAACAATCAATTAAAAATATTAAAGATTTTATTCATAAAAAAAGTGATTATGGTAATTTATTATTTAAAATTGTTTTAAAATCATGTGTTTTTTTACAAAAACATTATCTTTTACTTCAAAAGAATGAAATTGAATTAGATGAAGAAGAAAAAAAAAGACAATTAAAAATTCAAAATGAAAAAAATAAATTTCAGGAAAAAATAGGTTTAAAAGTTAGTAATGGATTTAAAATTAAATTACCTGAAAATGGAGGATTATTTAGAGAAAAAATAATAAAATTATTTAATGAGACAATAAAAATATTTTCATTAGCAGATAATATTTATTATAAACAAATAGAGAAAATAACACCAAATGAAATATTAGAATATTATGATTTTACTCAAAAAATAAAAGATGGTAAAAATCAAATATTAAATCAAACTCAATCATTAAATATAAATGAATTATTATATAATTTAAAATTATCAATTGAAACAAAATTAACTGGATTATTTACTTCAAGTTATTCTGGAGAAAATTTAAATATAAATAATAAAATTCATCAATCAATATTATATTTTTCAGATATGATGAGAGAAAAATTCTTAAGTAGTGAATTAGAAAGTGATATTCCAAATGAAAAAGAAATGATTTATAATGGAAATTACAGTAAATATAAATTATATGAAAGATATGGAAAAGATATTATTCTTACTTTTGATGATTTTATTAAATTCGATGGAAAAAAATTAAGTGATTATATTATTAAATTAGCAAATATGAATTCTAATTTTTTTTATTATTTTAATAATTATAGTTTTCATAGATTTATTGTTGATTATGTTGATTATCTTATTCTTTCTAATATTGATGAAACTTTAAGTAAAGTTTTAGTTTTTTTAAGTGAAAGAAAATTTCCTAATTTATTATCTTATGGTTTATTAGATATTATTTTAAAATTTTTTTCGATTTATTTTTTCACTAAAAGAGGTATGAAATATTTTTTAATGGGAAAAAATCTTTCAAGAATAAATAAAATTTTTAACAGATTTTATTTAAAACCAAATAATAAAAATATTGATGAATCTAATGGAAAAAATATAGAAGAAAATTTAAAGAAAATTAATTGTATTCTTCAATTTTTAAATTTAATGTTAAAAGGAATTAATTTATATGGTTTGACATTAAAAAATCATAAAATAATAAAAAGATTTAAAAAAAATTTAATAGAACATATTGAAGAATTTAATAGAATTTTAAAAAAAACAGAATTTTCAGAAGAATTTAAAATACAATTTACTTTAATTATGAAAATATTTCAGAAATTAAATAAAGATTATGAATATGAACAATTCGAAGAAATAAAACATAGAGTTATTATAATATTTTATAATTGTTCTTTAAATTTATTAGAAACAAAAACTTTTTCTTCTTTTTTTTCTTTTGAAAATGAAGAAGAAGAAAAAAAAGAAGAAGAAGATAATATTAGTACTTCAAAAAAAAATAAATTAATATTAAAAGAAAATTCTGTTGCTGGAAATACAGAAGATATAAAATCAAATAAAAATACTTTAACTAAAGAAGATGTTGTTTTAGAAGATAATATATTTGAAAAAAAAATAACTTTAAATCTTTATTTTTCTTTTTTTAATTTAATTAGTTTTCAAACATTTTATCATTTTAATTCGGAAGATGATATTAATATTTACAATAAATTATATACTTTTTGTGATCTTGAAATTTTTAGAAAATTATTTAATTCAAATCAAATTACTTTAAAACAAAAAACTAAAATATTTAAATTTTTAAGAAGTATATTTTTTATTGAAAAATTAGATTATTATAATATTTTAAATAGAAAAAAACAATTATCAAATTTAGAATTTAAAAAATTATTTGAAAGTAAAATAATTGAAGAAAAATTAATTAATGAACAAGTTGATTTATCAGAATTTAAAGAAGAAGAAAAAGAAATTTTAAATGAAATAAACAATAAATATAATATAATAAATAAAATAGATGAAATTATTAAATTATATATTTCAGAATTAAAAAAATTTCCTATTCAATTTAAAGGAAATACTATTAATTCTTGTTTAATACTTTATAAAGAGTTATTATTAGGAATAAAATTTATATCAAATTTTTTTTATTATGAAAAAGAAATTTGGTCAAGATTAATTTTAACAAATTATGAATTATGTATTGAATTTATTCCAAAAATTGAAATTTTTAAAACAGTTCATAGAGAAATATTAAAACAAAGAAATTTAAAAATATTTGATTTTAATTTAGCACAATTAGAAAATTTAAATAATGAAGATAATGAAAATAATATAAATAAAAAAATTGAAATTCTTAATTCAAATTCATTTAATTTATATAATAAAAATGAAGTATATAAATTTATTTATGAAGGTTATGATGAAATATGTAAATTTACTGGTTTTAATAAAGATTATAATTTACAAAATTTTTTAGAAATTTTTGATACAATGGCAGAAGCAAATTTTACTCCTTTTTCTTTAATTGAAACTTTAGATTATGAATATTTTTATGAAGGAGAAAATGAAGAAAATGATAATAATTTACTTTCTAAAAAAACTTATAAAATTAAAAGTATTTATTTAGAAAGTTTTGTTGATGTTAATAATACTAATTTTTTAAATGTTTTTACAAGAGTTTCTAATGATATTAAAATTACTGATTATAGAAAAACATTTATAGAATATTTTAATATTTTTTTAAATAGTATTGAAGGAAATAATTCTCAAAAATTAGAAGATTTAATTTGTATTATTACTAAATTATTATTTTATGATTGTGAAGGAATGCAAAGTAAATTTGAATATTTAATTAATGATAAATATTTCTTTTCTAATATTAATAAATTACTTAATTATTATATTGTTATTACTTTTACTTTATATAGAAATAATTTTGCATATGATAGAATTTTAAGAATAGGAAATTTAACTAAATTAATTATTCAATTTTTACAATCTTTAGGAGAAGGCTTTAATACTTTTTTCCATGATAATATCTTTAAATTAAGAGAAAATATTCCTATTAAAGAGAAAAAGTTTGAAGAAAAAAATTTAGAAGAAGATGATTTAATTGATAATAATAATACTATTGTTGATAATAATATTGTTATTGATAATGATGATAAAACTATAAAAACTGAAGATACAAAAAAGAAAAAAAAGAAAAAAAAATCAAAAAAATTTGAAAATTTTAAAAATATATCAACTTCAATTCCAGAATTTAAAATTAATGTTCCAATTTATGAATCAATAATATATAATTTAAAAAGATCTTATTTTTTTTTAGATTTAGATAAATTAATTGATAGTGAAATGCATTATGATAAATTAATAATTTTAACAACAAATTTTATAGATTTTTTAATTGAATATATTGAAACAACTGATGATAAAGTTGATTTATTAAAAAATTATATGAAAATACTGTTTTTAGGAAATAAATTTGAAGGAGAAAAAAATGTATATGAAATATTAGATTATAAACCAGTTTTAAATGTTTTATTTTTAAAAATTAAACCAGAGAAAGATAATAATAAATTATATTTATTAAGAAAAAAAGTAATATGTTATGTTAAAATGAAATATGTTCAATTATTAATTTCATATCTTCAAATTGGAAAAGATGAAATTTTTGTTGATAAATTAATTCAATTAAAATTCTCTTCTATTGAATTATTTCAAGAAATTTTATATAATTTTAAAGAACTTTTATTAAATTTAAAAGATATAGATGAAGAATTATATAATTCTTTAATTAAAATAAATAATGATGATTCATATGTTAATAAATTAATTGAATTTTATACTTATGAACCTAAATTTAGAAATATTATCGAATTTCCTTTATGTTTAAAATTATATATTTTAATTAAAACTTATGAAGATATTTATTTTGAAGTTTCTTTGAAAAATCATTTTGAAAGATTAACTGTTTATGAAGATAAAATTAATGATATTGATAATGTTGGAATAAGAAGTAAATTTTCAAAGAGAATATATAAATTTTTAGAAAAAATAATAATAAAAGTAGAAGTTAGAAAAGAAATAATTGAAGAAAAAGAAGAAAATGAAGAATTTAATAATAAGAAAAATATAGAAATAATAACTGATAATATTATGAAAAAATTAAATAAGAATAATGAAAAAGAAAATGAAATTGAAAGTGAAGAATATATATATGAAGATGAAAATATAAATTATAGTAATTTAAATAATAAAATTATATTTTTTGCAAGACCTTATATCACTTTTACTTTAAGTGATAATTCAAAAAATTCTTTTGTTGAAAAAGTTGATAGATCAAATGCTACTTCTAAATTTATTTCTTTAATAAATTTTGCTGATTATTGTTTATTTGAAATGATTGCAAATTTAAATAGAAATGGAAAAAGTGAATTTAACAATTATATGACAAATTTAAATTTTAAAACAATAGAAATTATAAATTATTTATTAATTATTGTTCAAAATCTTTTATTAATGTATCATTATTATATTTCTCCTGATGTTGATTTTTCTGTTTATGATATAAAAGATGAAAGTTTAACTTATCATATTTTTATTTCAAATTTAATTGTTTCTATAATTCAAATATTATTCTTAATTCTTTCTTTAATTATTTGGTTTTATTTTAGATTTATCAATTATTATCAATATAATTTAATGCAAAAATTTAATCAATCTTTTATTTTTAGAAGAAAAAATGAAGAAAAAATAATTTCTCCTGAAGTAATAGATTTATTTAAACAAGATAAACAAATTTCAGTATATAACGTTCAAAAAGATATTAATAAAGATATATCTTTATATAAAAAAATAAATATTTCAATTATAGAATGTGTGTTAGGAAATAGAGAAATAAATATTTTAATATATTCAATCTTATTGTCATCATTATATTTAATAACTAGAAGTTCTTTATTTTTAGTAGTTCAAACATTATTTATTGCAAATATTATAGAAACTTTATTTAATATTTTCAAAGCAATGAAAATGAAATTTTTAAGTATTATAATGGTATTAATTTTTGATTTTATAATAGTATATTTATTCATGTGGTTTTCATATTTTTATTTTTCAGATTTTTTTAACTTTGATCAAATTTTAGATAGAGAATCACATGAAAAAATTCCAGAACCTTTTTGTTATTCTTCACTTCAATGTTTATTATTTATGATTCAAAAAGGAATTACTCAAGGAGGAGGAATAGGAGAAGTAATTGATAAAGTTAGTTATTATCATGATATTCCTTTTTTTATAATGAGATTCTTTTATGATATGTTATTTTTTATTATTATTATTTTAATTTTAGGTAATGTGTTTTTAGGTATTATTGTTGATACTTTCGGTCAATTAAGAGATGACAATTATTATAGAGAAAATGATATGAATAATATTTGCTTTATATGTCAGTTGAGTAGAGATAATTGTTTGATTAGGAATATCGATTTTCAAAAACATAAAAAGGGAATTCATAATTTATGGAATTATGTTTATTTCTTAATTTATTTACATATTAATAATTCTAATGATTTTAATAGAGAAGAAACCTCTGTTTGGGAAAGATTAGCCAATCAAGATTTTAGTTGGATTCCTATTGAGAAAAGTGAAGTTTAATTATTTATTTATTTTTTTGTTTATTTTTTACTATAAATGTTTATATTTTTATTATTTTGTTTATTTTTGAAATAATTAAGTTGAGAATATAAATAAAATCTTAAAATGATATATAATTTTTTATGGATACTAAATTTGGTGATTGTAAAATGTCAATTAAATTATAATGAAGTAAAAGTAACAAACCGAGTGGATGATATATTATATATAGAATTAGATTTTCAAAATAGAATCTTTGTTAATAAAAAAGATACAAATAAAGTTAAAAATATAATATACAGAAAAAATTTTGAAAGAGAAAATGATAGTCCTGAAACTGATAATTTCAATAATCCTCCTCCAGACAATAATAATAAACCAGGTAATTTTTCTCCTAACAATAATAGAAATGAAACTACATTTGATGATAAAAATAATACAATGAATAATAATAATAATGAAAAAGATAATTTTAATGATAATAATAAACCTGAAGAAAGCTTTGATAAAAATCCAGAAATGAGAAATAAAGAAGAAGACAATTTGAATGAATTTCCAGAAATGGAAAATAATACTAATATGAAAGAAGGAGAAAATGAAACTAAAAAAAATGATTTTTTCTTTGATCCATTTTCTAAAAAACCAGGAGAATTTTTAAGAGAAGAAAAAGGGAATTTATTTGAATCATTTAAAAATAATAATTCAAGAGAATTTCAAAATGAGTATTTTTCAATGAATATTTATGATAATATAGAAGAAGGAAATACTATGTCATCTATGTCAAAAATAGATTTTCATAAATGTGAAGAAGAATTAATAAGAAAAGGAATAATAGATAAAAATGAATCTTTAATAATATTACAAATGGATATTAATAGAAAAGATCAATTAACTAATCAAATTGAATATCAATTATTTTTTAATAATGGTAGTGAAGTTAATCTTTCTTTATGTAAAAATGTCAAAATTAATATAATTTCAAATGTTAATACAACCTTAATTAATGATTTAAATAAAGCAAAAATAATTTATGAAAATAAAGGATATGATATATTTAATTATAATGATAGTTTTTATAATGATATATGTACTCCTTTTACTTCAGAAAATAAAACTGATTTAACTTTAAATGACAGAAAAAATTTAATTTATGGAAATTATTCTTTTTGTGAAGAAAATTGTACATATAATGGATATAATTTTGAAGAAAATACAGTAAATTGTTCTTGTGATGTTAAAGAAGAAGTAATTGAAGATTATAGTCAATTTAATGTTCATACTTTCTCTAAAAAAGTTTTTAATATTTTTAGTGATTCTAATTTTAAAGTTATTAAATGTTATAATTTGGTTTTTTCTGTTTATACTTTAAAAAAAAATATTGGATCCCATATGATTATCTCTTTAGGAGTTATTCAATTAATTTTGTTAATTTTTTTTTTCAGAAATCCTCATACTGAAAAAAATCATATTTATGAGACAATTTCAAAAATTCAAAATGAAATAAAAAAAGATAACAATGAGAATAATATAAATATAGATAATTCGGCAAATAAAAAATTAAATACATCTATTTCAGTTATGAATAAATTAAATAAGACAAATTCAAATAATGATGAAATTTTAAAAAAGAAAGATGTAGTAAATTATGTTAGTGTGGTTATAAATAATTATAAAAAAAATAACGCAAATAAAATATATAAATATAAATCAAAAGATAATAATTTACCTTTATCTAAAAAATCAAGTGAAAAATTCCAAGAAAAAATAAAAAATGAGGAAAAAGAAAAATTTTCTGAAAAACAAATGAATAATTTTACATTTGAAGAAGCAATAAAATATGATAAAAGAGATTTTATAGATTATTATTCAGATAAATTAAAATTAGAACAAACTTTAATCTTTACATTTTTTACTACAGATCATAATAATAAACATTTAAAAATAATATTATTTGTTTTTTATATTTCAATGTTTATTTCTTTTAATGCATTATTTTTTAGTGATAGTAATATTTCTCATATTAATCAAAAATCAGGAAAATATGATTTTATATATTTTTTACCTAAATCTATTGCTTCTTCTTTATTTTGTGCTATTATAAATGCATTATTAAAATTACTTGCTTTAAATGAAAAAAGAAGATTAAAAAATTTAGATGAGTATATTAAATTTCAAAGAATTAAAAAAATTAAACTTGTTTTTTTCTTCTCTTTTCAATTTATTTTCTTTTCTGCATTTTGGTATTTCACTTCTGCTTTTTGTATTGTTTATCATAATACACAAAAACATTTGATTAAAGACTCTTTAGTTAGTTTTTTAATTAGTATGATTTTACCTTTTTTTCTTGTTGTTATTTCTGGAATGTTTAGAATTATAGGAATCAAAAGAAAAAATAAAATTTTATTTAAAATTGCTAATTTCATTGAAATCTTTTAATATATTAGTATAATATATGAATGTGAGTATTAAAAAAATGAATAAAACAATAGAATTCTTTTTTATCACATTTTATTCCAAATTTATATATAAATTTAAAATAAACAATTTTAAATTAAATAATTTTTTTATACATTAAAAAAGATATAATTTACTTATACTAAATATACAAATAAATCAGAAAAAGAATATAAATTCACCAAAAGGAGAATATAACATTCCTTTAGGAACAATAAGAAATAAATTCTACTTAATTAAGGAAATAAGGAATAATCTTTTAAATAATTTCAAATATATATAAATTATATATTGACAATCAAAATTATAATATTCATAGACAATAAAAAAGGAAGTTCTATATTTGGGGTGATTGAGAGTGCAATATTTTGAAGAAATATTGAGAGCGACATTTTGGGCAATAGAGAGTACCTTATTTAGGGCGATTGGGAATGATATATTTGATTTAATTGGGTTTTCATTTTTGGTATTTTTGAAATTCAATCTACAGGTCATTTTTATTCATGTTTATTTGTTTGTTTGTGCTTCCATATATAGCCTGAATATCACATCCTTTAGCCCCAAATATCATATACAATAAATATCATGCTTTTTTCTGTTCAATTTTTCATTAATTATTTTTGTTCTTTTTATTTTTATCATTATTTTTTATTATTTTTATTGTCAATTGATTTTCATTTTTATCATTTTTTTCATATCATATATATTTATTTATGAAACTTTTAACTTTTTACTTTTTTTTATTTTTTTCTTTCTTTAATCTTGTTAATAAACTTTTGATTTATTTAATTTTTTTTATTTTAAATTTTATCTGATTTTATATAAATATATTTATTATTTTTAATCAATGAGAAAAAATAACTATAATAACATATAAAAATACAAAGAACATTAACTTATATTTTTTTACCTTTATTTCCATATACCAAATTTGTATAAATATTATTATATTATATTTTTAATTATTATTATTTTGTCTTCTTACTGTAAATACAATTTTAGAATTAAGAATTTCAATGGTCATCTGATCACTAATTGGAAAAGAATGAGTACCAAAAACCCAAGTTCCATTAGTTGAACTTTTAGTTTTAGAACCATCAATAATTTTCCATTCTTTCTTATTTTCATCAAAAGAAATAGTTGTTTGACATCTACTAAATGATTTATTACTAGGAAAAGATAAAATACATTTTTTATCTCGCCCTATTGTCACTTCTTTATTATTATTTGGATCAAATACTTTTTTACTTTCACTTTGAGATAAATTAACAACTTCAATTTTATTATTTTCAATAGGAGTGACTTCAAATATAGAATTACCGGCAGAAATAATTTCTTTTTGTTTTAAAGGTAAAGAATAAGTATTATCTAATTTAACATATAATAACCTATTATCACTTTCTTTTCCTGAATAAGCTCTCACAGAATAACTTTTAGTTTCCCTTAAATAATAAACTGCAAAAATATAAGGATAATTTAAATTTTCTTCATAATTTAATTCAAAATCAGGTTTGAAATTTTCTTTATTATTTGATTTACCAAATATAGTGACTCCATCTTTTGTATTTCTTCCTCCTATCATTCCTGATGCTGTTATTATTATTTCTTTCCCATTTAATATTTTACCATCTAAGTCTCTCAATATTATTTTTGGAGCTAAATTGATTTCACTTTCTGTTATTTCTCTATTTGAATTTATATATTCTAATGCTTCATCTTTTATCATTTCTTCTTTATTTATTTTTACTTCTTTGTTTTCTCTGTTTGAATTTTTATTTGAATCTGTTTTTTTTTTTAATACATTTTTTAGTTTTGTAATATTTTCATTTTTCTGCTCTTCTGCAGTTACATTATTAGCATTTTGGCTTGAATCTTGTTCTTTTGCTATAATATTATTTTTCTTTATATTTTACATTGTATGTTATTGCTTTTATCTCCTACTTCTGCTGTTTTGTCATTTATTTCAACTATCTCTTCTTTTTTAGGAAAACAACAATTCTAAATAATAATATAATGAAATAAGTTAAAAATGAATTTTACAAACCAATTTTTCATATTGATAATAATTTTATTTGATATCATTTTTCATTTTATCAAAAAAATATAATATAAATTTTTATATTAAAATGATAAATTGATAAAAAGAATTAATATTTAAGTAACTAATATGGCAGATGGAGATGAACCAGAAATAATAAAATATAAAAATTCACCTGCTCAAGACTTAGAATCATGGAAACAAATTCAAAAAAAAATTGATGAATCATTTAAAAAAACATCTGAAAAAGAATTTGAATTATATGCTCAAGCATTAAAAGATAAAAATACATATTGGACTAATACAAAATATCCTGAAGTTAATTCAAAAGATTTAGCTGATGATAAAATGAGAACTTTAGCAAAATATTCTGGAGCGATTAAAGATGATAATGATGATGATTATTATTGTATTTATTGTACTAGTAAAACTACTCCTTGTCCTCATAGAAGAGAAAGAGAAGTTATTAAAGAAAAATTTGAATATCCAATTAAATCAAGTTCTGTTTATGGATGGTTTAAACCTTATGATAATTTAGGAGAAAATCATAATAAAAATTCAGTAACAAAAAGTTTTTATGATCATTCTCATCTTTAAATAAAAGATTTATATATAAAAAAATTAAAAAGGATTATTATATTTTAAATTTATTTTTACATAAAAATATATACAAACCTAAATTAACCTAAATTAGCTATATTATAATAACTGATTAAATGAAATAAACTACTCATAACAATAAATATTTTAAAAAGCTGGAAATAAACTAATTTCATCATCATTACCATAATTTCCATTTTTTGATGTATAATCATAATAATATAATTTCATAACATCATCAATATAAGTTGGAATCAAATTCCTAAAAGGAAATCTAATAGAAACAACTCTCCTATTCTGATCTTCTCTTATATAATCTTTTATTTTTTGTTCAATCATTTTTAAAATTTTTGGAACTAAATAAAAGCATATACAATTACAATTATAAAAATCAAAATCACTTCTTGAAAAATCATCAACGAAAAATTTTAAATTTCTTTCTAAATTTTTAATTCTGGTTTGTTTATAACATTCATCAATTAAATCTTGATTAATGTCAATTCCAATTCCTTTACAATTTCTCATTTCAACAGCTGTAAATAATATTCTTCCATCTCCACAACCTAAATCTATTAATTTATCATCTTCATTTATTTTCAACAATTCAATCACTCTTTTACCTGTTGAATATGTTGATGATACAAAAGGAACTAGTTGTTTCTTTGGTGCATCAGGTTCGTTTAAGTAAGGCATCCACTCTTCTTCCATTAAATGATTTATAAAAAAAATTTTGTTTAAAGTACTTATATATTTATTAATTAATGATTATTTATTTTGTAATAATATTACAATTAATGTAATTAAAAAATAATAAGTAATTTTGAAATTTATTATTCATGAAAAATTTATTTAAAAACAGATATAAGAAAATTTTATATTAAGTTAGTTTTGTTAATTGATTGATTTTAAAATTAATTTTATATATCATTATATAACTATCTGATTCTAACTTTTAACCACATTTATTCTCATTCAAATTTGAAAATTCATTGATTGAAATTAAATATTTTAAATATATTCTTAATCTTTAATAATTTTTTTTAAAAAATGATAGATTTTATTTCTTGTACAAGATGTAATAAAGAAATTAAAGAAGATAACAATGAACTAAAAGATTTAAAAAACGTTATTTTAATAAAAAATAAAAAACACATAGAAAAAGAGAAATTTTATCTTCAAAACAATTTAACAAATATATCAGTTTTAAATTCAACTCAATGCTTTAGTAATAGAAAAACAACAGAAGAAATAGATGAATTAAATATAATAGAATATCCTGAACAAAGAAGAACATATTCTCGTCCATCAAAATTAAGTATTTTCAAACCATGTACAAAAAAAGTTTTATCTGATGATGAAAATAATTATTATAATGATGATGATGAAGAAGATTCTTTATCAGATTCAAATATTATATATAATAATTGTGATGAATACAGTTCAATAAAAGATAATTTATGTGATTATTGTGAAGAAATATATAAAAATGCTTTTAAAAATGGTCTAAATATTGAAAAAAGAATTTGCATTTATTGTAATAAACTAATATCTCAAAAAAATTATGAAAAAATGATAAAGGAGGGAAAATTCGATGATATAGATAGTGTTATTGAAAATTGTTCAAGTTATTATGATATTAATCAAAATAGTTTTATCAGTAATAATAAAAGTATTTCTAAAAAAAACGAAAAGAAAGTCAATAAAATGTTTATATATACAAAAAAATTTGTACCTATTCCTTTAATGAATAAAACTAAAACTCTTAAAACTTTTAGGGTTAATAATAAAATAAAAATATAAATCACCATTAATACATGTAAATAACTTTTTTTGTAAATATTTTACTTTTATAAAACAAGAAAGAATTAACTTATGATTTCAAATAATTAAAGTCTAGAAAACGAAAAAACTATAATTTTTAAAAAAACCAGAGTTAATTAAAAAAATAAATTTAAAATAAAATAAAAAAATTATTTATTTGTAATAAATATATTTTTTGAATTATTTTTTTGCATTTGTAAAAAATGAATTCATTTTAAAAATTTATTTTAATTAATTATACGATAAGCAACAATTAATATTAATAATATAATAATTAAAAAAAATATTACTTTTATCTTCAAATTATTCCACCAAGTTCTTCTTTTAATGTTAATTGTATTACTATTATATTCTTTTCCTCTTTCCTTTAAAACTTGGCTTCTTTTTTCTAAATCTTCTAAATTTAAAGTATTATCAACAGTTTTTTGGATTGTATCTTTAACAATCATTTTCATAGAATCTAAATCTCCTTCAATTTCAGAAATTTTATCTATGTTTCTTTCTTGATATTTTTCAATTATTCTTTTTAATTTTAGTCTTCCTTCATTATTTAAATCTCCTTTTTCTGTAGTCATTGCGTATACTTTTTCTTCATATATTTCATCAATTAATTTATATACTATACTCTCTTTATATTCTTCTATTGAACATACAAAAAAAAATATACTTGGAGCTAAAATTGTAAAATAATATGTTAACGATATTTTATTATTGTTTATACTTAATCTCTCTCCTAATTTTTTTTCAACAGAAGAACAAAATTTATCAAATATTCTTTTATTATCTCCTTTAATACTTCTTAAATGTGGATGATTATATGAAGTGAATTCTGTTATTGTTTTTTTATTTGATATATCTCCAATGAAAAAGAAAATAATTGGTTGATTTGACATTAAATTATTTTTTCATTAATAAAAAAAATAATCAATTAAAAATTTTAAGTTCTATTTTATACCAAACTTAAATTTTATTAAAGTATATTCCTTTAAAAATTAGATTACAAAAATAATTCAATATACCATATTAAAATATTATTAACTATATTTTTTTTTATTCTCTCTGATAGACTAATATATAAGCAGTTTGGCTTGATTTATTAAATTTTTCACAAGGGAAACAACTACTATCATTAAATTCAAACCATTCTTTTTCAATATTTATAAAAGCATAATAATGTCCAAAATTCATTTCTCCATAATGATTTCCAACTCCAATTAAATGATATTTAGTAGAAAATTCACCACAACAATCTTTATCAGCAAATTTTTTTAAATCAATAGTTTCACTAAAATTAACTTCAGCATTATTTTTTGTGTTAGTTTTACTATTATATCTTTGTAAAGATAATATTAATATTTCAGGTGGATAAGCAATTTTAACTATTTTTTTATGTAATTGTTTTTTAAAACAATTTTCACAATCAATTCCCCATTCAATTTTATCATCTCCTTCAAAAAATTTTTCTAATAAAACATTCAATTTTTGATTTCCTTTCCCAACAAATAATAATGGAACATCTAAAAATTTTTGATATGAATAAGATTCATATCCACATTTACATTTAAATATATTAATAGTTTGACCATAGAAAGTATCAACAACAATAGAATCTTCTCTTCTTTTAAAAATTTTATCATATTCATAATTTAATTGAATTTTACTTTTACCATAATTATCTAATTCAATATAAGGAGGAATAATTTTAACTTTATTCATTTCATTTGATATATCTTCCAAAAATAATCTACAAAATTCTTGTGTATCATGTTGACGAGAACCTTTATAAAGTTTATGTTTAATTGAAAAAATGTTTTTTAAATTTATTGGACTTGTACATTCTAAAAGTTGTTCATTACATAAATTATAAAATTCTTTGCTTAATTTTTCAGTTGGAACTTCCGTGAATAATTTATCTAAAAATGGACTACAATGAATTAATAATTGAAGACATGTATTCATATAACATGTATTACCTAAATTATTTAAACCATTTTTATTTGTTACTATACTTGTTACTTTTAATAATGCTTTTCGTATTCTTTCTTTTTCTTTTTTTATTTCTTTTTCTTTAATTTCCCTTTTTTCTTCTAATTCTTTTATTACTCTTATTCTTCTTTCTTCATCTTTTTCTTTATCAATTATTTCTTTATGAGAACTATTATTATTATTTGTTGAAGATCCATTTGTAGAATCACTATTTTTTGATTTATTTATTGATATAATATTTCCATTTATTGATTGTGAATTTTGTGGTTCACTCTCTTTAACCGGATTTGAATTCATTTTTAAATCCACACTTGGATTATTATATCTTGTTTCAGGAGTTGACATTTCCAAAGTATTTGAACTACTATACTGTAAATTTATTATATTATTCTCTCAAAAATTATAAATATATTATACTAAGATGAGGATTCTCATTCATATTATTTTCCTCTGATTTTTTTTCTATTATTTTAATCCCTGTTTCAAGAGATGAAGTCTTAAAAATGTATTAAAAAATAAAATATTTTACATTATTATTTATATGTGAATGATGTGGGTGATTCATTTTTTTTCTTATTATTTTTTATACTTTTTATTAATTCATTTAGATAAATGGTTTTTTTTATTTTTAATTTTTTTTTAACATAATAAAAAATTAAAACAATTATTTATTTTCATACAAAAAACATTAATATATTAATTCATTATTTATATAAAAACCACTAATTTAATTATAATTAATTATTTTGATTTTCATTAAAACTTGAACCATCTATTGTTTTTTTTGTATTATTTAAATCTAAAAAAGGAATTGTAGTTTTCTCAATTTGATTTTTTTTCTTTTTATTTTTACTTTTTTCATTTTCAGTTAATGTTAATTTACTTAAAATTTTTAAAGATTTTGTTCTTTTTTTTTCAACATTAACTAATTTAAAAAAACCTAATTTTTTTAATTTATCTTTTTTCTTTGTTCTACTTAAATATTTTTTTCCTTTACCTTTTATAATTAAATCTTTGTTTTCAATAAGGTTATTTCTACTTTTTAAACTTCTAACACTTCTTTGCTTAAAAAAAGTTTTTAATGGTTTTTTTTTCTTTTTTTTTTTCGATTCTTCAATATCATTTAAAATATAAGGATTAGAATTAATTTTCTCAATATTTGGAATTTCTTTTTCTTTAAAATAAATTATATCCAAATTTTTTTCAGAATTTTTGTCTTTATGAAGGTAATTATAATTTTGTTTTTCTAATAAATATTTTCCAATTTCAGTTTGAAGATAATTTATTTTTTTTAATTTTTCTTGAATATAAATTTGATTTTCTTCTAGTAATTTAAAATCATTTTCAATCATATTTATATTTTCTAAATCTTTAGTAATATCAACTAAGTTATCATATAATTTAGTTTCTAAAGTTTTAACAATATCATTAAGAGGCATTGAATAAACTCTTGAAACATGTAATTCATTAATAAAACATCTTGTTTCTGCTCTTATTTTTAATAATAAACATATTTTTTCTTTTAAATTTGCACTTCTTTCTTCTCCAATTCCTCCTCTTAATTTTATATTTCTAGCCATTAATAATATAGTCTTAATTATATTTCCTGATTTATGTTGCAAATTTTCAGGATCAAAAATTTTTTTTAATCTTAAATATGCTTTTTTTTCATTTTGTGTAAATTCTAATTTTTCACTTAAAGTTGCTATAACAATTCCTAAACCTAAAAGACCTAAAAAAGATATAAAAAATATTATAATTCTCCCAAAAAGAGTTCTTGGATATTCATCACCATAACCAACATTAGTTAAAGTTATTAATATTAACCATAAATTATTCATATAATTTTGAAGGTCATTTAATCCTTTTTTTCCTTCTAAAAAAGTATGTTTATCAAATGATAAACATTCAAAATCTCTTATAATTGCTGTTACAAAAACACAAAGAAATAAAACTGTACAAGTTATTATTAATAATTTTTTACTATTAATTTCAGATTTAATTACAAAAGTAATTCCAGAAGAAGTTTTATGAGATTGACAAATTGTTTGACTTATTCTAGTATTATATCTACTAAATAACATAATTAATCTAAATACATTATATAATTTTATAGCATTTAAAGGAAGAAAAATTGTATTTAAACTATAAGCATATACTATATTAATTCTATTTCCAAAAAAAACAATATTTAAATAAGGTGGATAAAAAATTATAGTAATTAAACATTCTAAAATCAACCATAATATTAATCTTGAAGAGAATAATCCATCATATTCAGAAATTCTTTTATCTAATTTAGAAATATATATTTGATAATTATATTTAAATATCAAAATTATGCATGAAATAGAAGAAATAATAATATTAAATGTTCTTAAAGTATTTTCAGTTTCACTAATTTTTCTATCTTTTATTTGCTTTAGTAATTCAAAACTCCAAACTTCTTTTTTTAATTCTTCTGTTTTATTATTTAAAAATTTTAATGAATTTGAAGCATATAATTCATTATCAATAATAGCAAATAACATTGAGAGAATTGATGATAAACCTAAAAAAATGTCACAATATTTAATTTTTAATAAAGTTATTCCATGATTTGAAGTATGTTCTTCCAATTTTTTTAAACTTTCTATAAATGCTAATGGATTTTTTTCTATATAAGCCATTAAAGATGATTTTCTCGCTTTTTTTGAAGAAGTAGAACTTTTTCTTTTCTTGTTATCTTCTTTTATTAAACTTTTTTTATTATCCTGAAAATCTATATTTTTATCATTAATATCTCTATGATATGTAATTGAATTATTTAATTGATTACTTATTATTGATTTATTTAATGGACTTATTTTATTTATTAATTTTTCTATTAATGGTTTATGTGTTTGATTTATTTTTTTTAGTGATTCTCTTTTAGTAAAATCAAATAATTGATCATGAGATGTATTTTCTAAATTTGGAGATAGAAAATTTTTTTTATATAATTCTTCTTTTGTAAGACCTTCGGTATTATCATCCATTTGATTACATAATTTTGTTGCATCCATTAAAAGTAATTACTTATTTTTTTGTTTTTTGGGAATTTTTCAAAAAATATTTTAAATTAAAAAAAATTACCTTCAAAAAAATATTATGAATAAATTTAATTCATGTCTAAATTGCCGAAATGAACACTTTAAAAATTTTAATTATTCAATATTTACAATTAATCCAAAATATTGCTATTAATAAATGATAAGACATGTCTATTTTTATTTTCATTATTATAAAAAATTTAAGGTACTTCTATATCTTTGAGTTATTTTATTTGGTTTATTCTTGAAATAATAAAATTTATAATAAGATATTTGGAGTATTCATTTGATATACTAATATATATATATTTATGAAATATTAAAACTACTTCAACAATAAAAGAAATGAATTAAAAATAAATTAATTATAATTCTAATAAATAAATAATAAATAAATAATAATAAAACTAATCATATAAAATAAGAAAATAAAATGGTAAGAATTTAAATCTTACAATAATAAAAAATAGAATTCATTTAAAAATCGTCCTCAAAGTTCAAGAGTTCGTCCAAAAACAGGAGTAGTATCAGTTTTATCAACAGCAGATTATGATCGTATAAGAAGAAATGCAAAACTTAGTAAAGATGATGAAATTTTAAATCAAAATCATATATTAGAACAACAAAAAGAATGTCAAAATGCAAAAGCAAGAGCACATGTGGACAGAATAAAAAATTATGATAAAACACATAAGAAGCCTGCTTTGTCATATATGGATAGAGAAAAAATTGCTCAAACAAATTCTTTATTAGATGCTGCAAGAAAAGCAAAAGAAAATAATTTTGATGCTGCAAAAGAAATGGATCAAATGTTAAAATATGCTAAAGTAGTTACGATTAGAGATATACAAAAAGCAGAACACAAAAAAATGGAAGAAGATTATAAAAAAAAAGAAAAAAAATTAGAATTAATGATGGAATTAGAAAGATTAAAAGAATTAAAATATCAAGAAGAAAAAGAATTAAATAAGAAAAAGCAAATAAAAGCAGGTTCATTAATAGTATTAGATCAAATTCATGAAAAACATATGAAAAGAGAGAGAGATAAAGAATTAGTAGCAAAAGAAGGAGAAATGATGAAAAAGCAAATGCAATTATTATTAGAAGAAGATCAAAGAAATGAAGAAAAGAAGAGATTAGAAAATAAGAGAATGGCAAAAGAAATAGAAAATATAAATAAAATATCAGCATTAAATAAAGAAAAGAAGAAATTAGCAGAAAAAGAATTAGATCTTCAAATACAGAAATATAATATTGAAAAAGCAAAAAAAGAAGAAGAAGAATTAGAAGAAAGAAAAAGATTACAAGCAGAAAAAGAGAGAGAAACTCAGAGAATGAGAGAAAAACAAGAAAGAGCAGCAGATAAACAATCTGAATTAGATGAATTAAGAGCAAAAAGAGCTTTTGAAGAATCTGAAAGAAAAGCAAGAGAAAAAGAAAGAATGGAACTTGAAAAACGACAAAGACAAATGAAAGAATTAATTGAAGAAAATGAAAAACAAAAATTAAGTAAAGGAGAAAGATTAAAACAACAAGCTTTACAAGATCAAATGGAATATGAATATATTGTTAAACATCAACTTAAAGATATGGAAGATGAAAGAAGACAAGAAGAAGAAAAACAAAGAAAAAGAAATGAAAATGGTGCTGAATTAAGAAGACAAATTAAAGAAAAAGAAGAATTAAATAAAGTTAAAGAAAGAGAAGTTGCTGAAGAGGCAAGAGAAATTCAACAAGGTTTAGAAGATTATAAAAAAACAATGGAAAGGATTAAAAGAGAGAAATTAGCAGAAATGGAAAAATATAATATTAAAAAAATCTATAGGGCTGATTTAGAGAAATATAAGATTCATTAATTTTTTTAATCATTTAATTTAATTTTTTTTAGTTTTAAATGAAAAAGGTAATATTTTTTTTCATTTAAGTTTGCATTAATTTTTTATCAATCTTTTTTCATTTATTTTTCAAAAAAACTCTAAAAAAGAGTGTTGTTTAAATTTAAAAAAAAAATAAAAATTTAAATAAATTTATTCCTGTGTAAATAAATTCAAAGGAACATTTTTAGTTGTAGGTTTCCCAGCAGGAATAATATTATTAAGCATACAAGGAGGCATATTTTGAAATTCTCTAGGATCTTGGTCTTCAACATTAAAAGGTCCTTGATTATGATGAACACAACAAACGAAATTTTTATTAGAAAAAGTATCCATTAATTGATCATGATTAGGTGGTAATAAAGCAGGGTTTTCTTTCTTTCTTAATTTTCCACTTCTCATTGTACTATCCATTGTATTAAAATTCTGAGATCCTGTATTTTGATTACAATAAGGACATATATTATTTTCTTTCATTAATAATTCTTTTTGTTTCTCTTGTTCTTCTAATATTTTCCTTCTTTCTTCTTCCATTTTCAATTTTTTTTCTTCTTCAAAAATTTTTTCTTGTTCTTCAGGTGATTTTAAATTAGATAAATCTTCTAAATTCTTAACACCATCTTCACCTAACATTTGTAAATAATAATCTCTTTGTTTTTCAAATTCAATTTCTCTTTCACTTTTTTCTTCTTCTTCTTCTTCTCCAGTTTCACCCATTTCTTTCATTTTTCTTTTCATTTTTTTCTCCATCATTTTCTTATAAACTTCTTCACTAACTTTCATATCAAGTCCTTCTTTCATTTTTTTTTTTCCTAACTGTACTTTTCCTTGTTTATAAGGATCTATATTAGTAGGTCTTTTTTGAATTTTCTTTTTTTTATTTTTTTTTCCACTTAAAACATTTTCAACATTCCAATCTTCATATTCATCTTCATTTTCTTCTTCACTTTCATTAGGAGAATTTTTTCCACTTCTAAAATATCTAGCTTTAAGTAAATTCGGAGGAACAATTTCTCTTCCAGGAAGAGGATTAGGTAATTGAAAAATTTGGCATCTAGTTCTAATTTCTTCAAGTTCTTCAGGAGTATTTCTAATTTCTTCAGGAACTTTTCTTGGAGGAGAAGGTTTTCTAATTCCTTTCCTTTGTAAACTTTTCATCATTGCAGATGAATAAACTTGTTTTTCAGGAGGATGATTTGCACCATCAATTGGATTCATATTATGTGATAACATATAATTACCATAAAATAATCCTCCATATACTGGGTTTACATTTCCATATCCATAATTTTCAAATGCTGGTTTACCAAAATATGTTGTAAAAGCACCGTTTGGTAACCAACGAGTTGTGTTGTAAAATTTCTTTAAACGATTTATTTGAGATTTTGTTGGTCCTGATTGAACAGGCTTTTCTAATGGCTTTGATACTACCATATTACCTTCATTTAATTGACGCTTTACTAAGTCGTAGTCTACGTTTGTGTTCGATTTTGAAGATTTTGTTCTTACTGAAGACACTTTTGCATTTTGGGATTTCATTGAAAATTTATATTTTTTTTTTAATTTTTTAAGAAGATTTTTTATTTTTTTCTTTCTTTATCTTAAAAATTTAAAAAAAACCAAATTTTGATTAATAATAATAATAATAAATTTTTTAAATTAAAGACAGTTTTTATAAAATAGAAATTAAAAGCATTTTTTTTATTATGACTTGAAAATTATCATTCATCTAATTTTGATTTAATTACTTTAAAACTACACATTAAATTTTCATCAATAACCATCATGGCTCCAGCATTATCAAATTCTCCACAATAATTAGGAGCACTAAAGACAGTGACTAATTCTCTATCACCAAAGAATTCATAACCTTCTTCTACAACTTGATGAGCTCTACAAATAAGATCTAAATCATTTTTTTCTAAAAATTTTTTCAAAACATTTTCATTAAAAACAACAGAAACACCTCTATCATTAGGTCCCCAACCATCACAATTCATATCAGGGTCACTCCAAAGTAAATCACATAATAATCCTTCTTCTGGAACATCAGTAGGTCTCATTATTTTTTTTAATTGTTCAACACTTTTTAATTCCGGTGATAAACCACCATGCATTAATAATATTTTATCATCAATTGAAGCAGCAATTGGTAAACAATTAAAAACATCAATAAATGCTTTCCAAATTTTTAAATTATATCTTTTTTTACATTCATCATAAAAACCATAAATTCTATTAATTGAAGCACATTCATGATTTCCTCTTAATAAAAAGAAATTTTCTTCAAATTTAATTTTATATGCAAGAAGAAGACAAATTGTTTCTAACGAATATTTTCCTCTATCTACATAATCTCCTAAAAATAAATAATTTGCTTCTGGAGGAAATCCTCCTGCTTCAAATAACTTTAGTAAATCAGGATATTGACCATGTGTATCTCCACATACTGATATTGGAGATTCTAATTCTAAAAATGTTGGTTGGTTCATAAATATTTCTTTAGATTTTGTAATTAGAAATTTTATCTCGTTTTCACTTAAATTTACTTCTTTACTTCCTGATTTACTATATTTTTATTAATTTAATTATTTTACTTTTTCACTGATAAAAGCTTTTCTATTATCTTGTCTACATTTCCTTCCTTTGAAACCATCTTTTTTATATTTATATAATTAAATTAATTTATTATTCAAATATTAATTTATTTTATTCTTATTGATTATATATATTATATAATTTAATTTAAAAGATATATTAATTTTAAATTAAATATTTTAATTTTTTTTATTATACTCACTCATTTCTACATTTTTTCCTTCTTTTTTTGGAAGAATGAATTCTTCATTTTTAAGGAAAAATTCGTTGTTTTCACTTTCACTATGTAAACTTTGACTAATTAAATTAATATTATTTTTTTCTATATTTTTTCTTAATCCAGTTGATTTGAAGCCAAAAAGAAAATCATCTAAATGTGTATTTGAATAAGCAAAATATAAAGTAACTCCAAGCATAATAATTCCAGTATATAAAAATGAAGGAGTTGGTCTTGAATATATATAATAAATTATTAAATTTATAGTTAATCCCCCACCTAAACTATATAATCCTATATTAAAATATGTTAATTCTGAATTTTTTATTTTAAAATGTTCATCAAATTTTTTTAAATAAGCTAAAAATATTCCAGGTAAAATAATATCACTTATTGGAACAGAAAAGCATCTTTTAAAAGGAGTAGAAACTAATTCAGGGCAAATTAATCTTAAAGGAACAGAAGATTTAGAATTATTAGTTAATTTATTTTCAATTTCTTTTTTAGAATAATTATTAACCCAAATCATTTCATATAATAAAATAAGAACATAAATAGAAATAATAAATTTAGAGTTTGTGAACCTAAAAATTCGAATCGAAACAATACAAATACAAATAACAACTAAATCATTTATTAACCAATTATGAGAAACAAACCAAATTAACATTAATAAAATCCCAATAAGAAAACAAACAGCATAATCATATGAAATTTTTCCTATATATGGAACTAAAGAATATTGATTTGATAATTGTTTTTCAATGCTTGTTCCTTTATGAAGTCCTTCAATCACCATTTCAGTTGTTAAAGGAATTATAAAAATTAAACATATAACAATCCAATTATGTAACCAATTAACAAAATACATTGTTGATAAAAGAATAATTAAAACAATAACAATAATTGTTAAATTTTCTGGATTTCTTATTTCATGAAATTCAGTTATTATTATATGTTCAATATTACTTTTTAAATTTGGCATAAATGATGTATAAATTACACCAAAAACTAATATTAAAATTAATAAATGAGAAAGATCAAATGAACCTGAAAAATCACCATTACAAATTTTATAATATTCAAATGTTATTGGATTTTTATAATCTTCTATTAAAATATTTAATAATACTTTGTACCAACTCTTTGATTTTTTCAAACATTCATATTGAATATATATATCAATATAATCATCTTGATATAATGAAAAAGAAGTTTTTGAAATATTTGTTATTGCCATATTTTGAGAATTTGAAAGAGAAATTGATTGAATTGTTAATTTTTCATTTTTAGTTAAAAGAGGATTTGATTTAAAATAAAATCTTATTGGTCTTCTTGGATTATATCCTGATTCAAATACTCTTTTATTATTTTCACATAATGGAATCGATTTTGTCTTTACTTCCCAATTTTCTAAAATTTCACAATTTGAAAAAATTTTTATATTGTATTTATTTGAATTCTCATTTAATGTTGTTGATATTTCTAAATACTTTAATAAAGGATGTTGAAGGCATTGCTCTTTTGAAAAAAGTTCTTCTGTTAAGATATAATTACAAAAGAAAAAAAACAGAATAATTTCCATAAAAATGTTCATATTTAATTAAATATAATATTTATATATTCAAATAATTAAATAAATGAATAATAACAAATTATTTGAGGAAACCAAAATAAAATATAAATTATAAACATAAAACTTTATTAACTCTCATAATAAAACTCAATAAATTAAATCAAAAAAAAATAATAAAATAAAATATATTTAAATTACATAATAAAATCATAAATATCTTGAGTACTTTGATCAAATTCTTTATCATTTTTTCTTAACTTAGCTAATAAATAAAGAATATTTTTAAATGAAGGTCTCTTCATAGGATTATACTCAATGCATTTTTGAGTGATTTTCCTAAGAGCATAATTTCCTTTATCAGGAACTTTAACAATTTTTTTTTCTTTAGTGATTAAATTTACAATATCATTAGGATCAATATTATTATAAGGAATTTCATATGTTAATAATTCCCAAAGAATAATACCATAACTAAAGACATCACTATAAAATTCATATTTTCCTCCAAGTAAAATTTCAGGAGCCATCCAATGAGGAGTTCCAATTCTTCCTTTATCTCTTTCTCCTGTTTTTGATAAAAATCTACTCAAACCAAAATCACCTAATTTCACATTTAATTCATCATCTAATAAAATATTTCCACTTTTTAAATCACAATGAGCAATATTTCTACTGTGTAAATATTTCACTGCTTGTGCTAATTGAAATGCAATTTTTATTTTCATTCTATCTGTTAATTTATATTTCTCAGTATGAATTAAATCAAATAAACTTCCTCTTGGAATATATTCTGTTATCATATAATAATTATCTTTATCTACTGATGCTCCCATATATAAAACTATATTTGGATGTCTTAATGATGATGATATATTTATTTCATTTATAAATTTTTGCAAATTATCACCTGCATGTAAATTTTTAAAATTTTTTAATGTTAATGTTTTTATTGCTACTTTTTTTCCTTGCCATCTAGCTAAAAAAACTTCACCAAAACCTCCTTGTCCTATCTTCTCTTTTACATTACTTATTTCATCATAATCTATATAATAACTTAATCCATTTACATTTATTGATGAATAAAAATATTTTGATTGCTTTGTTAATTCTTGAAGTAAATTAACATTTGATATATTATCATTATCTTTCTTCTTTTTTTTACCTTCTTCTGATTTTAACGGCATTGTATTTATTTTATCATCTATTGATATTTTAAATTTTTTCTTCAGGGAATATTCATCATCATCATCTTCTGAATTTGCATTTTCTTCTATTTCTTCATTATTTTTCTCATATTTTTTTATCCTGACATTTTTTAACATTTCTATATTTTTGGATAAATTTGATATTTCATTTTTATCATTTATTCCAAATAAATTTATAATACCATTATTATCTAAATTTAATAATTTTGTTCCATCTATATTACTTTCAATTATTTTATCTACATATTTTTCATAATCTATTTTTTTAAACCAATCAACAATATCTTCATTATTCCATTTAGCAACATCAGGTTTTTCAACTAATATATTAGCAGTAATTTGTATATTTTTAAAATTATCAATTTTATCATTATTCTTCCCCTTTATTTTCTTAACAATTTCTAAAAAAAAATATTTCGATTTCATTAAATTAGTTTTATTCTCATATTGTTTCTGAGTTTTATTATTTAAAAATTTTTGGAATTTATTAGCATTAAACTCATTAAAATAATCAATATTTTTAATTTTTTTATCATTATCTTCGAATCCCATTTTATTGCCTTGATTAATTAATTTTCCATTATCCCATTCTTCATATAAAACTTCTCCATTTTTATCATATAATTCTCCAGCACCATGTTTTTGATCATATTTAAATTGACCTACAAATTTTCCTCCAGTTGCTAAATATAAAATTCCTTTTCCATGTTTTTTATCATCTTTCCATTCTCCTTGGTATCTATCTCCATTTTTATAAAAAAAAACTCCATTTCCTTCTCTTTTATTATTATTAAAATTTCCTTCATACATTTCACCTGTTTTATTATAGAAAAATGTTCCTTTTCCATGTTTTAAATTGTCATACCAATTTCCTTCATATTTATCTCCGTTTTGATAATAGTATGTTCCATATCCACTTCTTACGTTTTGAACTGTTGCACCTATGTAATATTCACCATTTTTATAATATAATGTTGATGTTTCGTTTAATTTTTCTTGAGTTGTTTCTTGCTTTATTCCTTCATTTCCCATTTTTTTTATTTTTTTATTTTTTTAAATTAAAAAAAGAGATTTTTCTTTGTTTACTTAGTTAAAAAATAAATTATTAATCATATTTTTAAATGTTTTTTTATTAACTTTTAAATAAAATTTTTATTTATACATCTACACTTTGAAATGATTTAATTAAATAATTAAGTAATTGGTCTAGTCTTTCTAAAGAATCTAAATAAGGAGAAAAATCTAATTTTGGTTTTAAATTCCATTTTTTAGCTTTGAAAATTTCAAGGAAACCAAATTGGAAAAAATCATATAATGGATTTAATTTAAAATAACTATATTTTTGTTTAGCATTTTCATTCATAGAAATAATAAAATCTTTATATTCTTTACAAATAATATTATTATTTTCTTCACCGGAATCTTTCATATTAATAAGAATATCATTCATTAAATTTTTAATATATCTTATATGAGGCACACAACCATCATCTTTTCTTTCTTTTAACATTGGATTATCTACTAATTCAATATCATTTAATTCTTTTTCTAAATTTGTAAATATATCTCTATATTTTTTTTCTATTAATTTCCACAATAATTTTTTCTTAGTCAAGCCAACAATATTAAAAGTTAAAATTATAGTATTACAAGTTTGCTGATTATTAAAAATTTTTAATGAATGTGCTAAAGATATAAAATTTTGAACCATATTTTTTTTATTTTCTAAATTATTATGCATAATAATGAAAAAAAGAATATAACATTGCAATTGTTTTTCTCTAATGAGAAATTTATCAAAAGATTTAGGAGATTCTTTTTTAGTAATATATTGTGTAAAATCATTATAATTAAGTGAAGAAAGCATTTCATGATCAATAATACAAATTTGTCTTGCAATTTCTTCTATTTCATAATAGAATGGACCTTCTTTAATTAATTTTGAAAATGAAATATATTTACTATTTAAAAGTGGTTCATTCATTGTAAATTGAGATAATGAAACTTCTATTTTATATTCTTTCTTTTTAATTTCTTTTGGACCTATAATTTCTCTTATTAAAATGTTATTATGATATTTTTCAGGATATTGACTACACCATTCATCATAAAATAATTCTATTCTATTTTTTATTGAATTAAAATATAAATTCATATATTTTTCTTCTTTCTTTTGAAAACAATATTTTGGAAAAGTAAGAACTAATTTAAAGCAAAAAAATAATTCAATGGAAGAAACAAAAATATTATAACATAGAAGTAAAGTTGATTTTTCTGGTATTTCATTACTAAAAATATAATCTTTAATTAATTTCAATAAAATATAATCTTCATCTTTATCTAAAATATATTCATCATCATAATCGCATAAATGATCAAAACACCATTTCCAGTTATTTTTCATTAATTTATTTATAGAAAAATAAGAATCTTTATTAACAGAAATATTTAAATCATCGTTATTAATATTATCAGAATTTATTATTTCATCATTATTAAGACTCATATCAAACATTATTGTATTTTCCATATTTATATTTTTGTCAAAAGCCATTAATTGAACATTTAAATTGTTTCCTAATTCATCATATAATTTTTTAATTGCTCTTCCAAAATATTTTGTTCTTTTTGAAAATTCAGGACTATAAATTAACTTTAATCCATAATAAATTAATGGATTTAAATGTGGTTTTATTGATGGTTCTTTTATTAAAGATAATACTAACTGAGTTGCGTCCATAAATTTATTATTTTATTGTTAAAATTTTAGAATATATTAATTATTATATAAATTTTTATATTTTTAAATTTTAAATTATATTTTTTTTTTTTTGATTTTTTTTAATGAATTTACTAAATAAACCTATTGAAGATGTTATTCAAAGTTTATATGATGGGATTAAATCTAAAAAAGAGATTATTGCTAATTTTAGGAAAGATTATAAATTAAATGATGAAAAAGAACAAATAATAAAAATAGCTAGATTAAAATTAGTTGATTTTTTAGACGAATTTGAAATTACTGTTTCTCAATCATTACAAGCAATTTTAACTCTTCAAGCAGAACTATGTAATTTAAAAGAAAATAAAGAAGGGAAATTAATAAATAGAACAATACTTGATTCTAAAATAGACAATTCTCAATTAAACATTTCTTATATAAATAATACTTATAGTAGTAATAGAAAAAATATTATTCCAAAAAATGACAAAGAAGAAGTTAAAAAAGAAATTGAAGAAATAAGTGATAATATAAATAAAACAAGTGATTTAATTAATAACATAATATTAAATGAAACAAAATTAAATTTTGATTATTCTAAATTAGCATCTAAAATAAATAATAATAACAATGAAAGTGAATTAAGTTTAATTACAAATTCAAATAACAATAATTATATAAAAGAAAAAAATAATAATATATTAAAAGAAGAAGAAAGATTAATTCCTGAATCAGATATTTCAGAGATAATGCAAGATGATAATTTAAATAATAGAAATGATTTTAATAATATTTCAATATCATCAATTAAACCAAAAAATAATGAAAATAAAAAGAATAAATCTGTATCATCTGATTTAATATTAAATTATAAGAATGAACCAGAACCTGAAATTGAACAGATAAAAATTCCAATTAGACAAAGTTTAAGACAAATAATTAGTAAAGGAAATAATAATAATCAATTAATGAATAATACAAATACTATTATAAATACTAATTTATATAAAGAAGAAAAAGATAATATAATTAATGAATTGAGTATTGGAAGTAAAAGAGAAATTTTTCAAAATAAAATAAAAAAAGTAGAAAAAGAAAATAAAATAAAAAATTTAATATCAAAAATAAATGCAGAAGAATCGTATAAAGTATATTTAGGGAATAAATGTGGAGGT
>JAEEGK010004581.1_pt1 | contig 33795 bp, 20 predicted proteins | sample 8958771 | NCBI WGS metagenome assembly JAEEGK01 (sample SAMN16246547, study PRJNA631951) | gut metagenome | biome: gut microbiome; feature: rumen; material: SC-attached | host: Bos | place: Iran: Karaj | collected 2018-10 | reverse complement strand
AAAAATAAATTATTTAAGTAATTAAAGTTTTTAATTATTATAATATTAAATATAATATATTATATTTTTCTTAAAATATTAAACAAAAAAATTAATTATGTCAAAAAAAAGCAAAATCTCTAAAATTAGAAATAAAATAATATAAACACTAAAAATAAAATTTATATAAAATATCCTTTTAATTTTACATATTTATTTAAAAAACTGATAAAATAAGTAAAAAACAAATAATCATCTCATTAAATCTATAAAGATAAATATTATTAATAAAACAAATGACGTAAACAAAACAAAAAAAATAAATTAAAAATAACCTATGCAAAAATATAATATAAGCAAAAATAACTTTCAAAAAATAAAAATAAAAAAAATCTAAAAAAATGACAGATAATAATACAAAAAGACGTTCATCTCAAAGTAATAAATCTCCTCCTAGAAAATCTCAATCATTACAATCAAATAATCACCCAATAAAAAAAAGAAGATCAAGTCAAAATAATGGAATAATAACAATTCCATATATGAATACAAGTATAGGAAATGGATTAAATAATCAATCACAATCACCATTTGGAAATGAAGAATCAATACAATTATTACAAAACTCACCTTTAGTTAAAATTAATGTATTTTTTGATGTTTGTTGTAGATGTTGTTGGATATGTGAAGTAATTCATTGTATTTCAGTAATAATAAATGATAAAGAACATATAATTTTTAGATGTAGTGATTCTTCTAATTGTTGTGTGAGATCTTTATGTTCATCAAAATCAAGATCACTTGATATAAAATGGATTTTACCAAATAAAGATATTTTTGCATATTCTGAAAAACAATGTGATTGTAATTGTTGTTGTTTAGGAACTCCAGTACTTAAAAATACATATAAAAATAATAAATCACTTGGTTTTATAGATGAAAAATGTAGATTATATTCTCCTTATTATTATATATTTGATAAAAAAGATAATCTTAAATATTCTGTTGAAATTCCTTGTTGTCAATGTAGTTTTTATTGTAGACATTGTTGTGGGAAATATTCTAGTTATTCTGGTTATATTTATAATAAGGATAATTTAAATGAATGTGTTGGTACAATAGAAGTTAGTGAGAGAGTTTATATTATTCATTTCCCTTTAGATGCTAATGTTGAAGATAAAATGAATTTAATTAGTTGTATCATACTTTTTAGTTATTGCTATTATTCTAGTAGGAAATGATGATATAATTTGCTATTAAAATAATTTAATTGTTATTTTAATATATGTTTATTATTTTTTTTTCTTTTTTTGGTTATATATGGTGATTTATTATATAAAATTTTATAAAATTTTTATTAATTTTTTTTTCATGTTTTCATTTTTTTTCTTTTTTTATTTTTTTTTATATTTTTATTAAATAGATGTTTTTTATTTTTATTTTATGGTTATTTAGTTTTAATATTATTTTTTTATATCTAAATTATATATGTTTAAATAAAATAATAATTAAACTTGATTTAATTAGAATATATAAATATTATTAAGTTTTAAAATACAAATTATATATTTATTAATTGTAATTAAATTATAATAAACTTAAAAATCATTTTAAAAAAATCCCTATTTAATTCAAATAAAATACTATTGTTTATGAAATAGACTCATATATTATTTTAGTTATAATTAAAAAAAATAAAAAAATTATTTATAAAAAAGGTTAAAAAAGAAAAATATAATTTAGAAAATATTGGAATGAAAAAGAGAAGGAATAATAAATAACAATTTATAAAATATATTTTCTTTATTTTTATAATTTTTAGTTATAGATAAAAAAATTGAAAATAAAATATTATCTCTTTTTTTATTATTGAACTTTTAATATTATTAGATGATTATTATATCAATTTTTTAAAATAAGTAATTTGTTCGGAATATTTAAAAAATTCTTAATTAAATTAAATTTCTATTTTCAATAAATTTCCTGAATAAAATACATTGTCCATAAATTTATTTATTAACATAATAATTAATCATTTTTTATTTAATAAATTTAAATTATAAAGAATAATAATAGATAGATTATTTGAATGGAATATGATATTGTTTTATATGATCAATGTTATAATTATTGATTTATTTACATAAAATAGAAAAAATTAATAACTATTAAATATTTTACTTAAATATTATTTAATTATTTAAAATTTTTTTATTATTTCAAATAATATAATATGTTACACTTTACTTTTTATTTATGTTTTTCTAAATTCTTCTAATCTTAAGCAATAATAAAATATTAAATAATAAAAAAAACAAATTAAATAATGGATAAAATAAATAAAATAAAGGAAAATTTTTATCTATTAAAAAAGCATATGAGAAAAGATGATTATGAATCATTAATAAAATATTCAAATATATCATTCTTAAATATATTACAAATAAAAAAAAGTCAAAATAATGATGATAATAAAACAATTAATCAACATTTAGAAAAACAAAAAGAAAAATTATTTTCAATTTCTTCATTATCATCAAATCAACAAAATAAAAATTCAAATGAAAAAATAACAAATATAGTATCAAATAAGAATTTTAATGAAAATTTAAATGAAAAAAATGATTTAACAAATAATCAAATAAATAAAAAAGAAGAAAATTGTCAAAAAAAACAAATAAATAATTTAGATAATAATAATTCAAATTTATTAATTTTAAATAATGAAAAAGTAAATAATGAATTAGAAGAAATAAAAAAAAATAAAGATTCAATAAGTGAAAGTGAAGATGACAGTTCAAGTTCAGATTCAATTTTTATATCAAATAAGAAAAATGAAGAAAAAGATAAAATGGAAATTGAAGAAAAAAAACCTTCTAATATGGATTGTTACTTCAAAAATATAGAAGACAATTTGTTTGATAATAAATATATGTTAGATTGTGAAAATGATTTATTAATTAATTCAAATTGTCATTATTCACCTATTAATAATTTAAACGATAATATAAATATAGAAAATACTAATAATAATAATTTTAATAAAATTTCAATAAATAATAAAAATCAAATTAAAATTGATAAAAGTAACAATGAAACAAATCAAAAAATAAAAACTATTCAAAATAAAGAACAAAATCTTTTAATTCAAAATGATAAAAAACTAAATCAAGAAGATAAAAAACATATTAAAAAAAGTAAAAATAATGAAATGTTAAAAAATATTAATAATCAAAAAGTAAAAACAATTTATTCTCCTTTTAATGATATGGATATGGAAATTGAAATGAATATGAAAAAGAATATAAAAGAAAATAAAACAACAAATTTAACAATAAATAATAATTCAAATATTAATGATAATAATAATAATAATAAAATTATAGTAAATCAAACTAATATTATATTAACAAATACAAATTTAACTAAATTTCAAATTCCTTTATTAGGTTTAGATGAATTTGATACTTCATCAAATAAAAAAAATAATATGAGTAAATCAGAAAAAGTAAAAGATATTTTAAATATAAATAATAATATGAATATTAATACAAATAATATAAATAATGAAATTCAAACAAATAATCAAAATATAAAACTAAATAATAATAATAATTTAAATCAAAAAAAAGATTTTCATAAAAAAGAAAATAAAACTGTAAATCAAATTCCAATTAATAATAAAATTATAATTGATGATGATGATGATCAAAAAAAAATACATAAAGAAAAAAAGAAAATAGATGATAATAAACTAAAAGAAAAATCAAATGATAATCCTTATGTTTCTTTAAATGGGACTCAAGTAAAATTAAAATTAGATGATAATCAAATTTTATTACTTGAAGAAAGAAAACGTAGTTTAGAAAAACATAATATTAAAAAGGAAAGTTTAGTTGAAAAAAATTATATTAAACCTTTAATAAAAAATAAAATAAATCCCCAAAAAAATAATTTAAATATTGTAGAGAATAAAATAATAAAACAAAAAACAATAACTAATAATAATAATAATAATAATAAAGAATTAAATAATGATAATAAAAAGAATTTAAATTTAAATTCAGAAAAAGAAAATAATAAAGAAAAAATTAAAGAAAAAGAAAAAGAAAAAGGAATCTTTACTAAAAAAGAAAGTAGTGCATATTTATTAAGTCAATTATATTCAATTATAAAAAATATGAAAGAAAAATTTAAATTAGATTATCAAGAAGATTATAAAAATATGAAAATTTCAAAAGTAATTGATGAGATATTAAATAATATATCATCAATTGAAAAATTAGAAATGAATAAAAGAAGAAAAAATTCTATGAAACAAGTACCAAAATTAATATCAAATTTATTTAAAAGTTTAGAAGAAGTAAAAAGAAATGATATGATATTAAAAAATGTAATTTCAATTTTAGATTCTGTAAAATTATTTTTCCATCAAATGAAAATGAATTATTTAGGAAAAGATGGGAAAGTTCCAATTAATTTTATTCGATTAAAAACAGTAATTAAATATATTTATACTCTTTTTAAAATTAAAGAATATAATTCAAAATGTTTAAAAGATTGTATGAAAAATGAAGATAATAAAAAACTTTTAAATTTTGTTCAAGTTTATAAATCTTATCAAAATTCTACTGCAAAATTATTTCATATATTAAAAAAAATTTCAGAAGATAAACAATTAAAAAAATATGATAATTTAAATTTATATTTAGAAATGGATCCTTTGAAAATTAAACATTATGGTGAATGCTATAAACAAGGAAGAAAAATGATTGATTTTATTTTTGAATATTTTGAACGTTCTAATTCTAATGAAAAGAAAAAATGATTTATTTGATTTTTGGTTTTTTTATTTATTAATATTATCAATTTTTATTATACTAAAAAAATTTTTTAAATATTTTATTTGTTATTTTAGAAATAATTTTAAAAAATATTTTTCATAATATTAATAATATAATACTTTATTCATTATAAAATATGATTTTATAAAATTTTTATTTTGTTTAATAATTTTTTATACAAAAATAAAATTCGTAAAAATTTTAAATATATTATATAGTTATAATATATATTATAATATTTTTATGTATTTAAATACATTAATTATTAGTATTTCAACAAATATCAACAACATTAAATTCTACTATATATAAAAGCAAATAAAAAAATAATATTATATTTATATTTATGAGTATCAAATTTATTCAAAAGAATCAAATATGTTTAAATAATATAATTGTTATCAAATTAACAGAATAAAAAAGAGAAATTAAAAAATAAGATATATTATTTCAAAATAATAATATAATAAATCAAGATAAAATTTCATAACAAAAATAATCAATTTAAATAATTAAAAAATTTCCATTAAACATCAAAAACAATATAAACAGAATATTTCAATTATTTATTTCCTTTTAATTTACAAAAAATAAAAGTTTTTCCAATTCTAAAAATCATATCATTTTCAATTTCTATTTTAGAAAAAATTGATAACCAAATTCCATTTGTAGAAGGTTTAACAATATTTTTTTCTTTTTCAAAAAAACCATCATATACATAAAATTCTTCTTCAATGTCATTATAAAAGAAAGTTAATTGAACTCTACTTATTCCTTCTTCAAAAGGAAGAATAAAATCATTATTATTACTTTTTCCTATTGTAACAATATTTTTTTTTTTATAATTAAATTTTTTTTTTTTAATATTTTTAATGTCAATTATTACACTTTGAGAAGAATTTTTAATAAAAAAATCAACAATACAATTATTGTAAATTAAAAAAGTATATTTTATTTCACTTTCAATTTTAATTTTTTCATTTATTTTTAAAAACATTCCATTTTCTCTATAACAATCATTCATATAATATTTCCCATCATTAAATTCAATATCAAATTGATGAGGTTGAATATTTAATTCATATATCGCAAAATCAACTTCATCTTTTATTTCTGATTTTGAGCTTGAAAAAGAACTTGAAGATACATCATTGTCATTTATAATTCCTGAACCAAATGAAAATTTTATTGGAGTTTTATTTTCTTTTATTATTTTTGTTTCACTTTGTTTTGATGTTAAAATATTTTCTTTTATAATTATTGTTTCATAATTTTTTTCAAAATCATTTGATAATTTTAATATTAATGTTACTTTATTTATAATATTATCTTTAGAATTATTATTATTATTATCACTAATATCATTATTTTCTTTATTATCATTATTTACATTATTTTTATTATTTTCAAAATTATCATTATTATTATTATCATTAATATTATTATTATTATTTTCATTATTATCATTATTATTATTAATACATTTAAGATTATTAATATGAAAAGTATTATTAATTTTATTATTCGAATGATTATTTAAAGAAAATAAACTATTTCTAAACGCATTATTTGAATTATTTAAATTCAAATTTTCAAATGAATTAGTATATGGAATTGAATTTTCTTTTGCTGTACTTAATGTATTATTATGTAAATTTTTATTATTTATATCATTTTTTAATTCTAACTTTTGAGGATTTGTATTTTCTCCTATTATGCAACCCATTTTTATTTGATGTTAAATATAATTTTTTTTTTCTAAAATTTATTTTATAATTAAATTTATATATATAATTACAAATGAAAATATATTAAATAATAAATCTAATATATATTAAATTAGTGAAATAGATTTTTTTTCTAATCTCAAAACTTTTTTGAAAAAATTTTTATTCAATAATTATAACTTTTCAATAATTATTTTATATATTTTTTCTTTATTTTTATTTATATTATTATCACTATTACCATGAAATATATTCTTAAAATCACAATTATTACGATGATTTATATTTACCAAATTATTATTATCAAAATTATAATCTTTTTTATTAATTAAAGAAACAATTTTGCCTTTTTTAAACAATCCATTATATTTCATTCCATTAGAAAAAGAAAATTCTCCTTTTCCTTCTTGAAAACCTTTAACCCAATTTCCTTGATAATAATTTTTTTCATTAGAATCATAATAATAAATTCCAAATCCATCTCTTAAATTATTTTTAAATTCACCAATATATTTACAATTATTATTATAAATAAATTCTCCTTTTCCATTAATTGAATTATTCTTAAATTCTCCTTTATAACTTTTTCCATTATTAAAATTAATAAAACCAAAACCTTCAATTTTATCATTATTAAAATCACCTGAATAAAAAGTTCCATCATTAAAATAAAATTTACCTTTACCTTTTTTAATAAAATTTACAAAATCTCCTTCATAATAAGAGCCATTTAAATAAATTAGTTTACCTTTTCCATTTATTTTATCATACAAAAAATTTCCTTCATAAATTGATGAATCAGGTAATATTAATATTCCATATCCATTTTTTTCTCCTTTGTAATTAAATTCTCCATAAAAAATTGTTTTATTATCTTTATATTTAAAAGGTTGTTCTTGAATTGGATATTTAAATTTTTTAATATAGTTTTTATTTATATTTGAATTATAGAAATTTTTCTCATTTAAAGTATTTAAATTATATGACATTAAATTTTTTATTTTTTCTGGTATAAAATTTAACATTTCTTCAATTGAAATAAAATGTCCTTTTTTATTCATTTCATTATAAAAATTTCCTAAATAAAAATGATTTAAATTTGATTTAAAAATTTTCTTTGTTCTATACATTAAAAAAGTTTTTTGAATAAAAATAATTGAATTAATATTATAAAGTCTTTTTTCTCTTATTGTTATTATATCATAATTATCTTTTTCTTTTATGGAAGAATTTGTTAATTTTTCAGAATTTTTTTTAATAGAATTATTAAATATCTTATTTGGAGTTTCTATTTTAGTTTGTAAAAATTCTTTATTTAATTCTAATTTTTTAAATTTATTTTTTGGTGATTTTTTTTCTTTTATATAAAGTAAAGTTGAAGGTGAATTTTCATATAAAAAATCTTCATTATTATTGAAATTTATTTCTGCTTTTTCAAAGTTTTTTTCTCCACATTCACATATTTTTTTATTTAAACAATTGGTTGGAACTTGTCCCATATAAAATTAGAATTTATTATTATTTAAAAAAAAAAATTATTTTAATTAAATGTTTTATTTTATTAAAAAGGTTTATAACATTAATAATATTTTTGTAATAATATTATATATTAAAAATGAAAAAAAAAACATATATAAAGGGTAAGTTTATTTATATTAAAAAAAAATAAAAAAAAATAAAAAATAACAATAAATTTGTTGGGCCCTAAATGGCCCAACAAATTTATTTTTATTATTTTTTTTTTTTTTTTATTGCAGTATTTGTTTATGGTTTGGGTTTTCCATTTTTTATCATTAGGTATTTTTTCATAAGTAAAAATTAATAAAATAATATCTTTGAAAGCATAAAACAACTCAATTAATTTATCTCTTTGTTTCAAATGAAAAAAATAGAAATATTATTTAAAAATATAATTAAATTAAAAAACAAAATTTAAAAAATAATTTAATTTAAATAAATGTATTATGAAAAAATAACATTTTAAAATAAGAAAAATTATAATTAAAAAATTTATGAAAAAAAATAAATTTTCAAAAAAAAAAAATAAATAAATGTCTTTAAAAGACTTTAAAATTATAAAAGACATCGGAAGTGGTTCATTTGGAGTAGTTTTATTAGTAAAAAGAAAACAAGACAATAAAATATATGCATTAAAAAGAGTAAAATTATCAAATTTAATTCTAAAAGAGAAACAAAATTCATTAAATGAAATAAATTTCCTTTCTTCAATATCACATCAAAACATAATAGAATATAAAGAATCATTTTATGAAGAAGAAACAGGAACTTTAAATTTAGTTTTAGAATATGCAAATGAAGGAGATTTAAACACAAAAATAAATATTCAAAAAAGTAAAAAAATACATTTTAAAGAAAAAACAATTTGGTCAATTTTTATTCAAATAGTAAAAGGATTAAAAGTATTACATGATAATAATTTAATGCATAGAGATTTAAAAAGTGCAAATATATTAATAATGAAAAATGGAATTTGTAAATTAGGAGATTTAAATATATCAAAAATTTATGATTCAAATTTTCATAATTCAAAAATGGGAACTCCATGTTATGCTGCCCCTGAAATTTGGAATAATAGACCTTATACTTTTAAAAGTGATATTTGGTCTTTAGGAATAATTTTATATGAATTATGTACTTTTAAATTACCATTTTTTGCTATTAATATTAAGGAAATTTATAATAAAATTATGAAAGGAAAATTTGATCCTATTCCTAATTTTTATTCTTTTAGTTTAAATTATGTTATTAAATTATTATTAAATTTAGATCCAAAAAAAAGACCCAGTTGTAAAGATATTTTAAATAATGATATTGTTAAAAAAGAAATTGATAATGTTTTTGGATTTTCTGGAGCTAATGGGAATTCTGAAATTTTAAGTTTGAATTATTCTAATAAAAATATTTCTTTTTTAAATAGTAAAGAAATTAAAAATAGTCTTCCTCATTTTAAAAATTATGATAAAGATAAAGATGAAAAAAATAAAAAAAATTTTTCAACTTCAAATTATGATAGTTGTTTAAATCTTTTTAAAACTATTAATGTTAATGTTAATAATAAATATTATAGAAATGATAATAAAAGTTATAAAAGTTATAATAATAGTAATAGTAATTTAAGTAATATTAGTAATATTAATGAAAAATTAATTACAGAAATTAATACAAAAAATATTAGTTTAGATAAAAGTCAACAATTAATGAAAATTTTTTCTTATTGTGATTTGAAAAATAAAAATTCAAATAATTTAAAAAAAAATAGAGTTTTAATTAATAAAGAAAACAAAGAAAATAATAATAACTCTAATATTCAAATTCCTCCTTTATATTCTTTAAGTACATATCAAAATAATAATTATGATAATAAAAGTAATAGTGATAGATATTCATATTCAAATAAAATAAACAATTCATCAAATAATAGTAAATTAAAAATTTCAATTGATTTAAATGAAACAAGTGAGGTAAATGATTTTTTATTATTTAAAAATAAAGTTAAAAATAAAGAAAGAATTCAAGTTACAAGATGCATGTTTCATAATAATAATATTTCTTTAAATAATGATAAAATAAATCATGAAAGATTATTAACTTTAAATCAGGATAATAAAGAAAATATAAAAAATGTAATTAATCTTAGGAAAAATAAAAATAAAATATATTAAAAATTTGTATTTTTTTATATAAAGTAATTAAATAATTAAAGTTTTTTTTAAGATTTAAGAATTTATAAAAAATAAAAACTTTTCATAACAATAAATAAAAAAAACTTTTTTTCAAAAACAAATTTTTAAAAAAAAAAATTAAAAATAATTCAAAAAACCATATTTCAAAAAAATAAATAAAATAAAATTTTTAGTTAATATGAGGAGCAGGATAAGTTCTTAAATTTCCATGACCATCATTAACATGACTAATAGTTGGCATATTTCCATGAATATTATTTTCATGACTTACAAGTTTACTTCCACTTTTTTTTCCAACTGTTAATCCTACACTTTCTTTATTTAAAGTATGTTTTAAATTTTTTTTTTTTTTTTTTACTAAATAAGGATTAAAAGAAGTTTTTTTATTTGTATAAGTGACTTGATAATAATCACCAATAAAATTTTTTCCTCTTTTTTTTAAATGTTGATTTTTTTCATTTCCATAATTTAAAGTTTCATTATAATTATTTTCTTGATTTAAATTATTTTGATTCATATTTTGATTATTTATCATATTATTTTGTATATCTTCCATTTCTTTTTTTGCTTTTTCTTTCATTTGTTTTCTTACAACTGGATCATTTTCTGAATTTTTTAAATAATGATAATTATAAAAATCTGGTGATATGTATAAATCAAATCCTTGTTCATTTAAAGGATGAATTCCAAATTTTCCTAAATTGTCTATTGGTTTTTCTGTAAAGTCTGTATCTTTATAATCTTTCATTTTTTTATTCTTTTATTTTTTTTTAAGTTATAAATTTATTTTATTATTGTTTATTTAATTATTTTTTTTTCATAAATTTTATTAATAATTAGTCTTAGAATTTAATAAAATAATTATTGTTAAAATGGAATTAATTCATTCTATTATTTCTTTTATTTTGTGTTTGTTTATTTTTATCTTTTCGATAATGTTTTTAAGAAGTTTCTTATATAAAAAGAAGAAAATTAAAGAAGATATTTTAATTATTGAAAAAAGTTTATGTACTTTTTTATGTTTTATGTTTTATTTCATTTTTCTTTTTTATAAAAGTTTAAATGAGGAGGAAAATGATAATTTAGAAAAAAAATTAAATAATATACAATTAAATTTTTTCAATATTTATATTATAAAATTTTTTTGTTTTAGATTATTTATTTCTTTAGAATTTTACTTTTTATATAAAATACCAAATCATTTGTTTAATTCAATGATTTATAATAATAAGTTAAATGTATGGTATGAAATTATTTTAATAATTTTATGCATTTTTTCTTATATTTTTGTCAAAAAAGATTATGATAGTAATTATATTCCTTTTTATTTATTTGATAATTACAAATGGATTTTTTTATTAACTGTTTCATTTATTTCTCTTACATTATATTTAATGACTATGAATTTAATAAGAACAATAAATTTTAAATCAAAAATTAAATTTATAAAACTCTGCAAAAAAAATATCCTTGTATCTCTTTTTTATTTATTATATTCTATATATCATGGAATAATAATTTCATCTTCAATATTATTTAAAATAGATAAATATTATAATGTATCATCATATATTTCATTATTATTAATATTAATTGATTATATATTAGAAATTTATTTTTTATCATTATCAAAATTTACTCAATATAAACTTAAATCTACTTTAATTCATAAAATAAGAATATTATTTATTAATGATAATAATGATAAAAAAAATACAAATAATCTTTTTGATTCAAATTCTTTATTTAATGATTTAACTTTTAGTGAAAACTCTTCATCAAAAACAGAAACATTAATTAATCCAAATGAAGGTGATGAAGATTTAGTAGATTGTTTTAATAATGGTTTTTTTATTGAAGATTATTCTATTGATTATTGTGATCAAATATTAAATATTTGTTTAATTTCAATTTTTAATATTTATCAAAGTAAAAAATTTAGTAAAAGAGCTCAGACTAGAAATTTAAGGGAAGCTTTTAATGTAAGTAATACTTTATCTAATACTAAAAGTAATTCTAATGAAGATAATTATTCTAATAAAATTAAAAGTGATAACTTTAATTTTATTAAATATAAAAATAGAAATGATTTTAATGATTTTAATGATTTTTTATATCTTAATAATGATGATTTTGATAATTATTCTTATTTAGATGTTAAAATTTCTGCTTTTAATATTTCAAATATAATTGAAGTTTTAAATTTTAGACATATTAATATTGATGTAATATCCTCTTCACTTTTAGAACATTTAAATATTAAAAATAAATATAAAGATTTTTCACTTTTTAAAAGTTTAATTTGTTCAAATATAAAAGAAGATTATTTTATTTCATTAAATCATTTTTCATTAAAAACATACAACAAAGAATATCAAATTGATATTTTTGATATGAATAATATGTCAAATGACTTAGATTCATTATTAGAAAGATATTTTATTCATATATCAAATACAACAAATACATTTTTACCAATATTACTTGGAGTTTTTTTAATAAAAATAAATAATTTTAAACCTTTATTATTTATAATTTCTAAAAATTCTTTAGTTGAAAATCTCCAAAATGATACTTTTTCATATTGGCAACTTGTACGCTTTAATAAAAATAAAGTCTCAAGTATAACTTCATCACAAAGTATAAATAAATCATATATTGTTAAAAATGATCCAATTTTTGAAAGAAGTTATGAAATAGAAAATAAAAAAGATAATATTAATATAAATAAAATTATATTAAAAAATTATAATGAATTTTTGGATATAATTAGTAAAGATTTGAATTGTATACAAAAAATGAATATTACTAATTTTAATTTATTAATGATGTATTATGAATATGAAAATGAATTAAAACATGAAAAAAAAGGAAATATTAAAATAAAAAAAAATTTAAATAATGAAGCAGAAATTATTAATATTGGTTCAATTAATGATTCTAAAAAATCTACATTTAATATTCCATTTGGAAGTAATGAAGATGATTGTGATTTACTTTATAATAAAATAAATGAATCAAAAAATGATAATATTTTTATTGATTTAAATAATAATATAAATATTTGTAGTTTTGATGGAATTTTTCATCATTTTAATTGTTTATGTTATTTTATGTTTGAAAATTTATTTGATTTGAAAAAAAGTCTTTTTGATGGTTTTAATAATAAGACTTCTAATAACTTTTTAATTAATTTAAAAAATTATTTTGCAGATGTAAATTTGTAATTATTTCTATTTATTATTAGTTTTTATAATCAATTAATAAATATTTAAACTTTCTATTAAATTTTTTAATTATTAAATAATATATTTTTATGGATAAAACAGTAAAAGAATTTTTAGATTATTTATTTTACATTGGAATTGTAACAAATGATTCTTTTCAAAATTTTTTAAATTACTTAAATTCTAATATCAATTCATCAAAAAAATTAAGTGAATTATTAATGAATTCATTTTATATTTATTTAAAGTCATTATCAGAGAAAAAACAAAAAAAAATAAGTTCAAATATAGTAAAAAATTTTTTTCAAAATAAAAGAAAAGCAAATATAAAAATAATACAAAACTTAATTAATATATATGAAAAAAACAAACCTCAAAAATTAAAAAACTCCTTTTTTTATTGGTTAAAAAGAACAAAAAACAACGAAAAAATTTCAGAAAATGATTTTGAAGAATCTATATTAAAAAATTATTTTTCAGAAAAAACAATTCAAAATAAAAGATATATAAGAAATTTCTATAATAGAAGTAATAATCTTTTAAATACAAATAATTTCCAATCAAAAACTATAAGAAGTCATAATTCTTCAAGAAGTGTTCTAAATGATTTTATTAATAGACAAGATGAATTTAATAAAAATAAACTAAAAAAAAAAGAAATGTTAATTCAACAAAATGAAGATGAATATGATTTATTATGTACTTTTTCTCCAAAAATAAGAAAAAAATCTTTTGATAAAAATGCAAATAATTCAAAAACAACTTTTAATAAAAATAATAATATATATCAAAAATTATATAATGATTATCATAAAAGAAAAAATGCTCATAATAGAAAAGTTTGTGATTATTTTAAAAGAATAAAAAGTGAAAGTTCTTTATCTTCAAATCATTCTCCTTCAAAAAAATTTATTGATAGAGGTAAAATTGAAAAATTATATAATGATTATAAACAAAGAGAAATTAAAAGAATGCAATTAATTAATAAAATTAATTTAGAAAATGGAATTACTTTTAAACCTGATATTTATAGAAAAATATTTTCTAAAAAAAAGGAATAGTTTTATATAAATTATATTAGTTTTTATTTAATTAAATAATAGTTCTTTTTTTATATTGAAATTTTAATTTTGAAAAACAATAAAGAATTTATTTATTCATATATATATATTATCAAATTTTTATTTCTGTTTTTATACAAGAAAAAATAATAATTTATTAAATTAATTACAAATAATTATATATTAATATATTTATAATGATATTAATATTTTAGTTTCTTTTAATAATATTTTCCTAACCCTCTTAAATAAACAATAAATATAATTCATTTTTTATTTAAATATTACCAAAATAGAAAAAAAATTTACTCATCTTTTTCCAAAACCAACATATAAATACCATTATTAATAATTTCTTGATACATATTTTGTTCTTTTGAATTAATTGAATTTAAACAAATAATATTACTTTTTTTAATATTATTATTTAATTTATTATAATCATCTTCAAAAGAAATAATACTTTCTCCAGTTTGTTTAATTTTCCCTTCAAAATATAATACATCATCACAATAAATTTGAATATTTTTTAAATTTTGAGATAAATAATTATTTTTATTATTAATTTTAATATATTTAACTTGAACAAATTCTTCAAAGCAAATAAAAAAAAAATTAAAACATCTTGAAAATTCATCTTTTTTATAATCATATAATTGATGAGAATAAATTAAATTAATATTATTAGTTTGACTTATAACAGTATTTTTAATTTCATCTCTTAAATTAATATTATTTTTATCAAAAAATTCAATATTTTCTAAACAAATAAAGTCTTTATCTCCAAAATTATCAATTAAAACAATTTTAAAAACAAATCCAATAGGATATTTTTTAATATTAAAATCAACAACATTTCTTTTATTTTTTTTCTTTTCCAAATCAATTAATGAAACACTTTGATAATAATCATAAAAATCAATACCTAATCCTTTCCAAAGATAAGTTTTATATATTTTATCATCATTAATAGTAATTTCAATTTCTTTTACACCTTTATCTAAAGAAAAAGGTTCATTATAATTCCAAAAGTTAATTTTATTTAAAGTCATTTCTTTTTTAAAAATTATTTCTATATAAGGTTTTGGATTTTTTATAGTTAACCACATTTCATTTTCATCAATTGTATTATTTATATTATTAAATGCATTTTCAAAAACTCTATTATCTTCATTATTATTATATATTGTTCTTAAATCTTTTGGTAAAGCTCCGATTGAAAATGCTTCTTTTTCAATATCTATTATTTTATTATCTTTATCTATTAAATTTAATCCTGTTATTCCTATAAAATAAAAATGTCCATAATTTGATAAAAATTTAATTCTTATTTTTTTAAATTTAATATACAATTTTTCATCTATTCTTTCACTTTTAAAATCTAAAAAATTTGAATTATTATAATTATTATCATAATTATTATTAATAATATTTTCAAAATTATTATCATTATTATTATTATTATCACTTTTACTTAAATTTGAATTATGACTAATTTGGCTTTGTTTTAATAAAGATAAATATAAATTTCTTTTATATGATTTATTATTTGTTAAAGTAAGACTTAAAGTTTCATTTTCATATAAATTAATTTTAAAAGAGTAATCACTTTTAATATTATATTCTCCTTTTGGAATAATACCTTTCCAACATTTATTATTTCTTTTACATATTTCTACTTCTTTAATTCCTTTATTTAATTCTCTTCCATTATAATTCCAAATAATAATTGATTTAATATTATCATTTGGCATATATTTATTACTTAAAATGTAAATTTCAATTTTAATAAATTTATTATTTTTAATTTTATAATCACAAGTCCACATATCACGATCGTTTAATGTATGATATTTATTATTATGAATTCTTCCAATATGTTCTTCATTTCCATTAAATACATGACATTCTGATATTGGAATTTTTCTATCTTTTGAATCAAATAATTGAATTTCTGTTATTCCTACTTTGTCTTTATTTCCCCAATTTGATATTATTGTTATTGTTATTACACTGTAATTTATTAGTTTTTTGGTATTTTTTGCATTGTTTGATTCTGTAAAATTATAATTTGATAATTTATTATTCTTTATGTTATTATTATTAATATTATTACTGTTATTAATATTAAAATTGCTATTAGTATTATTATTTTTAATATTTGAATTGTTATTATTATTATTAATTTTATTAGTAGTGTTATTATTTTCATTATTATTAATTTCAGATTTGTTATTATTAATAATATTATTAACGTTATTTTTATTGTTTTTTTGATTTGATGTGTTATTAAATATTTTTTGTTTTATTATTGAAAAAGGAACTATTGGACATTTGTAATATTTATTTAAAGAATTTGATGAATTTGTTGAAGATAAAGTTGAAATAGAACTTTTAATTCTTGTACTTAATGTTGTATAATTATAATGGTGTAAATTTGATGAAATTGTTTTATTAAAATCAACTTTTTTTAAATTTTGATTTTTAATAATTGAATTTGTATTATTATTATTTAAATTATTAACACTTGTATTACTTGTATTATTTGAACTAACTTTATTTATATTTTTTTTACTTGAAGAATTTAAATTATATTTATTTTTATTTTGAATTATTTTTTGATTATGATTTAAACTGTATGATTTTAAATCTGAATGTCTTTTTTTATAATTTGGTAATTTTTTTATTATTTTTTGTTTACTTTTAGATAAACTTTTTTGAGTTGTTATTTTTTCATTTTTTCTTCTATTATCAAAATTAATACAAGAATTAAAAATATTTTTTAAAGAAGATTCATTTGTTTTTTTATTAATACTTTTACTTAAAATCTTATTTTTATTGATACTTTTATTTTTTTTACTTCTATTTTTCTCAGAAGAATTAATTATATTTATTTTTTTATTTTTTTGATTATTTACACTTGTAGAATATCTTAAATCAATATTACTTCTTAAATTAAAACTTTTTCTTTCTTGAATTTTAACATTTAAAATTTTATTATTGGATTTTGGGGTTTCATTATTAGAAACAGTATAAATATATTTAACATGAATTGGTGATTTTTCATATTCATCTGTCTTAATATAAGTTGTTTTATTAAAAAAATTTTTTTTTTCATCTTCTTCAAAAGAAAAAATAAGTTCTTTATTATTATTATTTAAATTATTTTCTCTTTTTGCTCTTGATGTTGATTTTTCTACATATTTTATTTCATTATTTTTATTATTATTTGATTTAGATGATTTAATTATTGTTGTATATAGACTTTTTATTCTATTTATTGGAGTTACATGAGAATTTTGATTATTGTTTGGAAATTGATTTTGAAATTTGTAATTTTTTGTTTTTTGTAATGAATTCTCCATATTATTTTATTTTTAAATTGATTTTAAATGAATAAAATGTTTTTTTTAAAATTATTATTTTATTTTGAATTACATTTTTATTTCAAAATTAACAAAAATAACTCAACTTTTTCAAATAATTTTTTATATATTTTTATTTCTGTTTTAATTAATAATTATATATTAAAGTCTATAAAAATTATTGGCAAAAAATTTAAATTATTAAAAATTCTTTTATAAATGAATAATAAATTAAATTATTGTAAACATAGGTTTAATCAACATATTGATAATAAATCAATTTTAGGATTATTAATTATAATAGAGTATTATTTAATTTTTATAGAATATTCAAGAATGATTATTTTTTTTCAATATTCATTTAATAAAGAATTAATAGGAAATTATTTTTTAAGTAAAATATCATTTTTTAGATTAATGAAAAATATTTATAAAGATAATAATACCTATCCAATTTTTATCATAATTATAAATTCATTACTTCAATTTTTTTTTAATATTTTTTATATAAAAGAATTAGATAATTGTGATTTATTATATAAAATAATTATAAATTTTTATGAATTAATTTATTTTAGAACTTTTTCTATATTTTTTTTTGATACAAGTATAAATTATATTATTTATTATATTTCAAATTTTAAAGGAATTTTTGAAACTTTTATTTTTATTTTATCTCTTATAATTTTTCTTTTAATGTTTTATTCAAGTTTACTGATTTTTTCTGATTTTACAATTTTTAAAATAAAAGAAAAAAGTTTTTATCCTTATGATATAATTACAAATTTTTTTAATAATTATACAATGTTACTGAAAGTAGATTTAATTATAATTAAAAATTTAATTATTTTTAAAATATCAATTTCAAAAATAAATCATTTTGCATTTATTGCAATAATATTAGTAATTTCAATATTTATTTTATATTGTATAATTTTATATCAATATCCTGCTTTATATTTTCAAAATTTTACTTTTCATAAATTTAGATTTTGTTTTATTTTATTATGTTTATTTTGGACTTTAATAGCTTCATGTAAAATAAATAAATTTACAAAAGTTTATTATTTTTGTTGTTTTAATTTTATAGTATCTTTAATTATATTTATGATATTTTTCAGTTCAAATATATATTATCAAATTACAACAAAAGATATAATGAATTTTATTAATAATTTATTTTATATTATTACAATTAGAAGTCAAAAAGATGATTTTTATAAAAAACTGTATATTGAAAAATTAAATTTCCATTATTTAACTTGTAATAAATGCAATTTTTGTAAAAGTTATATAAAAATAAAAGATAAATTAACACCAAAAATAGTAAAAGTGAAATCAATAACAAAAACTATAAAAACATATAATACAATTAAACATACAGAAAGTATATATGATAATGATTTGTTTATTTTATTTGCAACTTATCTTGAAATGTTTCGTAAAAGTTTATTTTATAATAATAAATATAAAAGTTTAATTGAAAATTTTTATGATTTATTTTCTATTTATCAATATTGTTTTGAATCAAGAAATGTTTCATATAAATTAAAATGTAATATTTGTGATTTAATTTATAAATATAAAGGAACTAATAAAAATATTATTTTAAACTTAATATATATTTATCAAGATTTATTTGATTCAAAAGATGAATATTCAATTGATATAATAAATAATATACAAGTTTATATTTTATATGTTAAGAAAATAACTCATATATTAGAAAGAATAAGTAATTATTTTCATGATGAAATTAAATCACCAATTAACATTTTAAAATTAGGTATTGAAATAAAAGAATTAAGAAATAAGGAAAATATCAAATTTTTAAAAAGCCTTTTAAAAACAAATGATTATTGTATTGGTATTATAACATATATTTTAGAAGAAATAACAAATATTCCAATTAATAAAGATAAAGGTTTTATAAAAGAAAATTTACTTTTAAATGAAGAATTATTAAATCTTTATTATTTAAGATCTAATAATATTTTAATAAGTTGTAATTCAAAATTAAATACTTATATTATAGAAAAAACTGGAAAAGATATGATTAAATTTATTGGAAAAGATATTACTTCCTTATTTCCAAAAGAATTTAGAAATGATGGAATTAAAAAATTGAAAAAATCTCTTAAGTCAAAACAAAGTTTAAAAATTTTTGATTTTTTAATTAATCACTCAGAAAAAAAAAATGATATTGTTGATTATGAAGATGATGAAATTCATGATTCTATTTTTGATGAAAAATATAAAAGATTTTATATGAGTTATAAATTATATTTTGATAATTTAGAAAATAATGATTTTTATATTAATGGGGAATATTATTCTGCTTTTGATGATTTAGTAATAACAAAAAAATTTAATAATTCAATAAATGATCTTCAAGAGTATATTTTTGCAGTTTATTTTAATAATAAAAAAATAATTAAATCTTATCAAAACATAGCAAAAACAAGTTCTAGTTCTTTTTTAAATTATTCCAAAAATTTAAAAAGAGGAAAACGTAATTCATTAAAAAAAATGAATGAATTTTTCATAAAAGAAAACGAATTAACAATGTCATATGAAAATATAAAATTTGAAAAAATTTTTTCAATAAATAAACATAATTATCAATATATAATATATAGTTCAAAAAAAATTCCAAAAAAAGGAACAAAAAAACATAATATGTCAATAATAAATTTAAATAGTTCATTTGGTGAAGACAATAAAATAAATATAAATTTACCAGATACAGTTTCAATGGCAAATAGTCTTAATAGTCAAAATAGTATTTCAAGTCGTAATGATAAAGGAAATCAAAAATTAAATATAAAAGTAGAAAATAAATTTAAACAATATCAATCACGTTTTGTTTCAATTACTCAAATAACTTTTATTTTTTCTTTCATTTCAATTATTTTTTATATTATTTCTTTATTTGTTGAATTAAATCAAAATAATAATTTATTATATAGTTATAATGTTTATACTGAATTAAGATCTTTAAATAGATTATTTTATAATTTAGTAACGAGTATTTTAGCAGTAAATTGTATTGCAAATCCAGGAGAAAAAAATTGTACTAATTATTATAAATTATATTCTGAAAACTTTAATATAAAAAATAATATTAATTATCCTTCTTTTAATTATTCTCTTTTTGAAAATCCTTATAAAGTAAATGATTATGGAATTGGATTAGAAAAATTAAAAAAGGAAATATATGAATTAAATGATAAGGAAGTTAATTCTATTTTTAATGAAAAATTTATTTATACTTATATATCATTAAAAGGAAAAAATATTTCTATTGAAAATAATACTTCTTCTTTTGTTAATGCTTTAGAAATTTTTTTTAATAGTCTTTTAGTAATTATTAAAAGTAATAAATATTATAATAATCCAGTTTATATATTTACAATGTCAAATTTTAATTTTGTTAATATTTATGATCAACAAAATATTGAAGATTGGCAATCTGAATATTATAATTTAATTATTAATTATCAAAAATATTTAGAAACTTGGGTTAATATTCAATTAAGTGTTGGTGAAAATACTAATAATAGATTAAAACAATTAAGTAAAATTGTAATAATTTTTTTATGTATTTTTTGTGCTTTTCATATTTTTTTATTCTTACTTTTATTTTATTTTATTTTTTCTTTTGAAAATTTATATATTATGAGTGTGAATAAATTAATGACTAATTTTAATAATATACAATTTCAAACATTTTTTATTCAAAAATATGAAGCTTTAAAAATTTTAATAAAATTCTTCGAAGAAAATCCAGTATCAATAATCCATGAAATTAAAAAAATATATTCAGAATATAATAAAACATTAAATATAAAAAATTCCCAAAAAAAATATTTTGAAGAAAAAAATCCAAATGAATTAAAAAAAGAACAAGAAAAACAATATTTTCAAATAAGTGCATATAGAATGATAACAGAAAAATTTTATATATTAATAATAATAATATTAATTTATCATTTATCAATTTTTATAATATTTTTGACAATTTGGTGTATAAATAAAAATAAAATATTAAATGTATTTGAAATAATAACAGATAATACTGTTGCAGCATGTTCAGGTTATAATATGTTTGCTTTATGTCAAATTATGTTACTTTCTAATCAAACTCAAAGTGAAATTTCACTTAATATGAATTTTAATAAAAATAATTATTTAATATATGAAAGTCAAAGAAGTCTTTTTACTATTTTAAATTTAGAAAAAAGAAGAAAAAGTGTTAAAAATTTAATTAAAACAACATATGATTTTATTGATTTAAATTGTAATTCTTTTTATAGTAATATTAATGATGTTAGATTTGAACAAATTGATTTTGATTATCCTGAACAAGGTTTTAGAGAAAAATATCCTAAATTTTGTAATACTTTTCATATTTTAGAATATAAAAATGATTTATTATTTTATAAACCAATTTTTTATGAAATTAATAAATTTGTGTTTAGTTTAAATAAAAGAAATTATGTTGATTATATTAATTATTTAATTAATGGAAATTTATTTTATATGTGTGATTTACAATTTTTAATTTATAGACCTTTTAGAAGTTGGTTTAATAATATTGTTTATAATGATGCAATTAAAAGAAGTATAAATTTAGAAAAAACTATTTTATTTTCTAATTTAGCAGTTACTATTACAAGTGAATTTTTTATTTTTATTTTTTTATATTATCAACTTTTTGGAAAATTAAAAAAAATAAATTCAATTATTATTGGAGTAAAAAATACTTTTAAAATTATAAAATAGTGGAATAAAATAAAATATATATAAATATTTTATTATTTAATTATAATTATTTATATTTTTCAAATTAATAATTAAATTATTAAATTAATTACTAATATATCATTAAAAAAATGAAAAAAATTTTTTTTATCATATATCTTATTCTAATATCATTTTCAAAACAAGATGAAGAAGAAGTTTCAAATTTAGTTTCTTTAAATAGAGATTATAAAGATTTCTCTCCAATAATAATAAATATACCATATTCTTTTCAAATGGATTTAAACGGAATAGAAAATGATGAAGAAGCAGTAATAACTTTAAATTCAAATTTTTTAGATAAAAATATAGATTTAGGATGTACTTTTACAAATTCAAGAATATCAAATTCAGAAGAAATAGATAAATGTGATTATAAAATATATCCAATTAATTATGAAAATTATTATCATTTAGTATTTAAAAAAAAAACAAATAATAATTATTTTTCAGTATCAATTAAACTTAAAGATAACATAAATAACCCTTTTTTAAGGGTAACTTTTATAAATGTTGTAACTTTTAATTTTAAATATTCAAAATTATCAAATATTGAATTTCCAATAAGGCCATTTTATCCAATTTTTAGAAAATATATAATATCAAAACAAGAAGATTGGGGATTAAATTATATTTTTGTGGCTTCATCTTCTTGTATGAATGTTTTTAATGGTAATTTATTATTACCTAATAATGAATTAAATACTAAATTTTCACAAAGAAAAATTTCAGTTGTTTCATTAAATAAAGATGAAAAATATGAAAAAATAATAACATTAAGATTTATAACAAATTTATATAAAGAAAGTAGTATTAAATTTACAGTAAAAAATATTGATAATTTAGTTAAATTTATAGATAATGAAGGTAATAAACCAAAATATACAACATATTCATTAGAAAATATAAATCCTTTTCAATTATATTATTTCATAAATCAATATTTAGAATCAAGTGTAGGTTTAATTTACTTTGAAAAAGTTTTAGGAGATTTAGAGATTTTTTATATAAATAGAATTGATGATACAAAAAATAATATTTTTCCTTCTGAAAATTATGGTTATAAATTAACAGATTATTATGTAATGTCATATACAGATCTTGATATTTTTTCAATAAGATGTAAAAAACTTTGTACTTTTAATATTCATTTTATTGCAGATACTTATATTAATATTGGATTAGATATTAATAGAGTAAATTATTATGAAGTTACTAAATATAATGAAAGAAGATTTTCTTTTTATGTAGAAAAACCAGAAGATTATGCTTTTACAATTTGTACTTCTGTACCAAAAAATCTAGAAATTTTATTTAAAGATAAATTATTTTCTGTTTTATCTATTCATGATGAATGTTTGTATTTTGAACCAAATGAAAATGGTGAATTTTTATTAAGAACTGATGCAGAACCAGTTTTAGTTATTGTAAGGGTAAATGAGAAAATAAAAGGGAAAATTGAAGACGATTATAAAGGAAGTTATTTAAATCAAGGAAATAAATTTATATTTAAAATAAAAAAAATGAATGATACAGATTATTTTATATTAAAAACTGAAAATAATCCAATTTTATATCATTTTGGTTATGGAAAAGATAATCAATTTTTTCAACCTGATACTTTATTAACAGATTCAATTCAAATTTTTAATCCATTTCGTCATTCAATAATAGAACAATATGATAATTTAACATATTTTTATTTTTATATTCATAGTTTAAATGGTAGTAATATAATATTTGAAGAGAAAAAAAAATCAAATCAAATTCCATATTTTAGAATAAATAGAAATAGACCAATTTTACAAGAAACAAAATTATCAATATTACAAAATAGTGAGATTCTCAATGAATATTTAGTAATTATTATTAATAAATGTGGAAATAGTGAAGTTGATCTTTATATTCAATTTAATGAAACTGATTTAAAAAGAGAATTTTTAGAAAAACCATATAATTTATTAGTTTATCCTGATACACAAATGCAATATAATATTTCAATAGAAAAAGCTTATTCAAAAGATAATTTTGAAGGAATAATTTTTTATTATAATTATGCAGATCAAAAAGAAATTGAATATTTTAAAATAATTGAAAATTTCTATGTTAAATATAATATTTCTTCAAAATTATTAAAAAATAATTCTCAATTAATTACTTTAGAATGGCCTTCTCCTTTTATTAAAAAATTAGAAAAAATTATTGGAGCCCCTCAAATAAGTTATCATATATTTATAATAGAAAAAAATAATGATAAAGATCAAATAAACAATATTTGTTCAAGTAATTTATTTAAGAAAAATTATCATACAATTATAACAAGAAATTGGACTGTTAATTATCAGGTTACACTTGATAGAAATGTTGAATATATTATTACTATTACAGGAAGACCAAATGAAAGATTTAAACAATTAAGGCCTGTTTTTTATTGGCCACAAATTACTATTCCTAGATTAATTATTCCAAAATCAAAAATATGGATTTTATTTTTAGTTATTGCTATTATTTTATTAATTGTTGCTGCTATTTTTATGTATATGTATTCTAAAATGAAAGTTACTGGTGTTAAATTAACTCAAGATGGTTACTCTTTTACACATTTAGCAAGTGGACCTTTATATTAAGTTAAATTATTATTGAAATTTTATTATTATTATCATATTTATATAATATTTATTTAAATTTTTATTTAAAATTTAGTTTTATTTTTTTTTAAAAGTTATTTTGATATATTAATATGTTTTTTTATTTATTAAAATACAATTTATATTAAAAAAATTATTTTTTATATAAAGATTCTTCATGTATTATTTCACATTCTCCTCCTTTTTTGTCATCAAATTTAGTTAGATAATATTTTCCATTATAACTAACACAAATAATAATATTTTCAGGTCCAAAAGAAAAAATAGATTTTTCATCATTTAATCTAATTTGAGCAAAACTTTTTATATTATCATTGTGAAACAAACCAAAATAATCAATTAATGATCTATTATTATTATTTTCAGGTAATTTTTTTTCATTTTCTTCAAAATCAATATTTTTATCCTTAATAATTTTTCTTGTATTTTTTAAAGACCAAATATGAATTGTTTTTCTATTACTTGATACTGCAATATAATTACTTAAAAGATCAAAAGTCATATAATTAATATCAGCTTTTTCTTTTCCTCTTTTAAATTCTTCTATAAATTCTCCATTATTAATTAAAAAAATTCTAATTAATTTTCCTTGAATTGAAGAAATTGAAATTAAATTTCCATTTGAATTAATTGAAATATATGATATTATTTCATCAAATGGATAAATTGTATTTATTTTTGATTTTTCATAATTTTTTATTCTAATATAACCAATAGGTTTAATTGGATATGAAATAATAGAATTAGTAACATTTGAATTAATAGCAAAAATTCCTTTTATATTATTACAAGTTTCAATAATTTCTAATAAATTATAATTTTCCATATTATAAACATTAATTTCTTGTTCACAAATAATAAAAATTTTATCTTTTTTAATTTTTACATTTATAATATTTGATTTTACCCTAAATTCATTTATAATTTTTCCTTCATCATCATCCCATAAAATTACTTTAATAGGTGAAAATTTTGGATTTTTTCCTCCTCCAACAATAGCAAAAATATTAGTGTTATATAACATTTCGATAATAATAATTCCACCATTTAAAACTATAAAAAAATTAATTTTTTTTTATTATTTTATATTTTTACTTCTTTCTTTTTTTAAACCAAGAGGAAATGTATTATATATTTTAAAACCTATTTCTGTTCCTATTGTAAAACAACTATGATCATGATTAAAAGAAATATATAATATTCCTTCATCTTTATTTAATGAGTTATTTTCCATTGAAAAAAATATTATTAGTATTTTTTTTATAAATTATAAAATTTAATTTTTTATTTTAACTATTTATTTATAGTTTAAAAATTTTATCTTTTCTATTAAACATAAAATAATTGTATTTAAAGTTTCTTTTGAAGAATCATATCCAGTAATAATATTTTTATCACAAATAACAAGAGAATTATTATAATTATTATTATCAAAAGTTTCAAAATTATCTTTTGAAATATAATTTCCTCCTTTAAGTGAAATTTCTTCTTCACAATTTTCTCCAATTTCATATAATTCATCAATTAAAGAATTAGAAATTGAACTTCCTGTTAAATTATAATTTAAAAAAGGCCAAAAATTATTTTCGTTGTTGACTTTACATAAAAAAAGAACTGAATGTTCATATGTTACTATAATTTTTTTTTTATCTTGAAATTTTTTTATTAAATTTATTAAATTTTTTGATATTTCAGTTTTAATATATTGTAAAATATTTATAAAACTTGGAATTAAAATTCCATCATATAAATTAATATCTTTTATTTCTTCTAAATTTTCACATGAATTAATTTTTAATTCATTATTTTTTATCCAATCATTTATTGATTCACTTTTTTCATAATTTAAATATGGTTTTTCTCCTTTATTTGTTATAAATGTTATTGTTATTTTTTCATTTAATGTTTCATTTAAATTTTCTATTTTTTCTATTAAAATTTTTAAATCAATTATTTTTAATGTTTGATTTATTTTATATGTTTGATTTGATGGAAGAAAAAATAAAATATTTTTTTCTTTTGTATTCATTTAAAAAAAAAAATATTTTTTTTTTAATAATTTAAATATGCAAATAATAATATTAAAAATATCATTTTATTTAACTTTTAAAGAACAATTTAAAATTAATGTTTTTTTTTTATTTATATTCTATTGTCCAGTTTGTAAATATCCAGAAAGCATATTTTCTAATTCAAAAATATTTTTTTCAACTTTTCCTTTTTTAATATTTAACTTATTTAAAATTTCATCTCTTTGAACAACTTCTTTTTTTAATCTTTCAATTAATTCTTTTAATTCTTTAATTTCATTTTTTTCTAAATCTTTATCAATATTATTATTATTATTAATATCATCATCACTAATATTTTCATTACTATTTAATCTATTTTCTAATTCAGTTTCTTCAATAACTTTATCATTATTATCAATATTTTGATTTTGAATTTCTAAAGATTCTTTAAAAAATTTTGGACTTAATTTACTTTTAACTAATGTTTTATTTATTATTGGAATTGGACCATCTTTAGGAAATTTATTATATGGTTCTTCAAATTTATTATTTAATATACTATCTAATAAACAAATTGCATGTAAATTTCTATTTTTCTTCCATTCTATATTATTTGTTATTTGACATAATTTTTTACACCAGTTTTTTACTCTAAGTTGATCATGTTTATTTAAGGATGGAGTTTTTTTTTCAATGTCTTTTTTTTTTGTTTTTTTTATTTTTTTATTTTATTTTTTTGATTTAATAAAATTGTTATATGATTTTTATTTATTTTACCTATTATTAAGTTTATAAATTCTCTATCATATTCATCTGTGTTATCATTTGTTTGAGTTTCCATTATTGAAAAAATTAAAATTAATTTAAAAAATTCAATTTTTAAAAAAAGAAAATTTCATATAAAAATATGTATATAGATTATAATTAATTATAAATAAAAAAATTATAAATTTATAAATAAAAATAAAAAACAAAATTTGGAGAATTTTTTTCAAAATAAAAATAAAATATTTATAATAAAAATACTTAGAATAAAAAAAAATGAGTGTTAATTCAACATTATCAACAGATGTATTTGAATCATCAAAAGCATTTTCAATAAAACAAACAAAAGAAGAATATTTATTAAAACATACAAAAATAATATCAAAAAAACAATTATTCTTATCAAGAAAAATAAGAATTATAATTTTTTTATTATTTATTATATTATCAGTAATAGTAGATATTGATAATGGAATAATTGCATCATCATCTCAAAAAATAAAAGAAGATTTAAATATTAAAGATAGTCAATTTGGTTTATTTGTTTCAATTCCTTTTACAGGAAGAATTTTAGGTCTTATAATTTTTATGGGATTAATTTCTTTAAATCATAGAAAATTATTTATTGTTATAACAATATTATTTCAAGGTTTATTTTTTTTGTCTTATTTTCTTACTTCTCATTTTTCTATTTTAATAATTATAAGAATATTAACTTCTATTATGAAAGTTTATTCTAGTATTTATATTCCAGTTTGGATTGATCAATTTGGAATAAGAAAATATAAAACTTTACTTTTTACTTTATCTTTTATGATTAGTCCTTATGGACAAGTTTTTGGTTTTTATGTTGGAACGATAATTTTTCCTCAAAAATGGAAAAATGGTTTTTATTGTATTGGTTTAATTTTAATAATAATTAGTTTTATTTTTATTATAATTCCTTCAAAATATTTTTCTACTAAATATATGTTTATTGGATATGAAAATAAAGAAAAATTAGTAGTTACTGAAAAAATAACAAGAACATCAATTTTTATTTTTGATGAGAAAAAAATAACAAATAACAAAATATTTTCAAATAAAATATTAAAAGTAATATTAAATTTAATAAAAAATAAAATATTTATATTTTCAAGTATATCTCGTTCAATAATATTTTTTACATTTCAAATAATACACAATTTTTTTAAAGATTACATATTAAATGGATTAAAAATAAAAAAAGAAAAAGAAATATTATATTATTATTCTTTTTCTTCAATTTTTGGTCCTGCATTAGGAAGTTTAATTGGTGGTTTAATATGTAATAAAATAGGAGGTTATGAGTCAAAAAAATCACTTTTTATTCCTTTAATTTTTGGTATTTTTGCAAATATTTCAATATTTTTATTAATAAAAATAACAAAATTAAATATTTTAAGTATAAGTTTATGTTCATTTTTTTTTTCTTCTGGAGCATTTTTACCAATAATTTCAGGTTATATTATTTATTCAGTTAAAAGAGAAAATAAAGGAATTGGAAGTACTTTTGATATGTTATTAACTACTTTATTTGGTAAATTACCTGGACCTATTATTTATGGTTTTTTAAATGATAAATTTAAAAATAAAGATTTAAAATTAGCTTGGAAAATTTGTTTATCTTATTTTTATGTTGGATTTATTTTTATTATTTTTTTGTGTATTTCTGTCGGAAGTAAACCAAAAAGACAAAGTTTGAGAAATCCTTTTTTTAAAAAGAAAAAAAAAAAAATTAAAGAAAAAATGTTTGTTGAAATTGGAAATAATAATGTTGATTTAATTTTTGCACAAAAAGCTATTCCTGAAGTTAGATTTAGTGAACAACAATTAGAAGTTGTTGAATAGGTTTTTTTTTATTTTTTTTATTTGAGGTTTTTTATATTTTTTATTTAATTTTTTTTATTTGTAAAGAGTTTGAAATATTATAATAAGTTTATTATATTTATTTATTTATGTTATTATTAAATTGTTGTTATTAAATTTTTATTTTCTTTAAAAAATAATTTTTATTTGTTATATTAATTTTATTTATTTATTATTAAATGTATGTACTATTCATAATTTTAAATTTTTTTAAATAAATTGAATAAAAGAAAAAAGAATTTTAAAACTTTAATTGAAAAATAAGCCAAAAATAATTCAAATATATATTTTGATAATATACAAAAGATTGAAATCAATTATAAATAATAATTATTTCTTTTTTATAAATAAAAATAAAATTTATTAAAAACATATATTTAATAAATATAAATAAATTTTTAATCAAATTAAATAATAGAAATATAAAAAAAATTTAAAATTTAATATTATTTTTGATAATTCTTTTATTGAAAAATAATTAATAACAAAAATAGAAATTAAATAAAACAAATGTAATATTCAATTAAAAAAAAAATAAAAATAAACAAAATAAAATACCAAATTATTTAAATAAAATCAAACTATTATAATAAAAAAAAAATAAATAATGATATTATTTAATATATAAAAAAAATGAATGAACAAAATGAAAATAACATTTCATTTTTTGACAAACTAACTCAAAATGATATAATGAATTTAACAATTGACATTATTCCATCATTTATTTATATAATATTAATATCCTTAGTAATATATTCAACAGAAAAAATTTATTACCAAAGTTTTTTAATAATATTAAAAACATTATTATTTATATACACATTATACATTTTAAAAGGTTTATTTCATTCATTTTGTATAGCAACAAACAAAATATCATTATCACATTATAAAATAAGTTTAATAACATTAAATTTCATATTAAATATATGTTACTACATCTCAATAATTTTATCATATTTTATATTTTCAAATCGACCTCAAAATTCTTTTATAAAAAATATTTATATAACAAGTTTAGTTTTTGCAATTACTTTAATAGGAATAATAAATTTAGTACAAGAGGCAATAAATTTATTAATGATAATAATTTGTTTTCCTATTATGGTTTATAATTTTATAAGTGATCCAATTGGATTTTATTCTACTTTTGGCGTTGCTCCTGAAATTGTTAATAATTTACCTACTGTAAAAGCAGATAAGAATCATTGTAATGAATGTGTTATTTGTACTGAAAATATTGAAGAAGGTGATGAAATTTTAATTTTAAAATGTCCTGGAAATCATTTTTTTCATTCTAATTGTGTTAAACAATGGTTAATGCAAAATTTCTCTTGTCCTCTTTGTAGAAGTAAAAATATTTTGTGAATGGTTTTTTTATTTATTATTTTTTTTGAAAATTGATTTTTTTTTATTTTTTTTTTGTTTTTTTATTTTGGGTTTTATTTTTTAATTTTGAGAAATTAAATTAAGTTTTTTTATTTATTGAAAAGTTATATTTAATATAAAAATTTATTTTTACAAAATATAAAAATGAAAATTAAATTTAATATAAAATTACTTTCTGATTTCCAAAATCAATCATCTAATAAAATATCAACAAGTTCAAGAAGTAAAGAAGAAATAACAAATAATAATATTCAAAAAAGTGAATATGAAACTTATTCAAATACAGAAAATATTTTTGAATATAATTGTGAATCAAATGATTATTTACAAAATTTATCGATTGCATCTTTAAAATATACATTTTCAAAATCAAAAAAATTAAATCCAGATTCAATAATTTTATATAAATTAAATAAAGAGAAATTATTTGAAGAAATTCCAGATTATATTTCATTATCAAATATAATAAAAAATGGAATTGATTCTATTTATGAGTTATATTATAAAATATGTGATAAAATAATAAAAATAACAATAAATTTTTATCAAATGAATATTGAAAAAATATTTATAAAATTATCTTCAATTTGTTCTATTCAAATGTTAAAAATGATAATAAATGAAAAATTAAATAATACAATAGATGTTGAATCACAAAAAATATTCGGTTTATATATAATTAATATAAATACAAAAGAAAAAAAAATAATGAATCAATCAAAAGAAATACACAATAAAACAATAATAAAAAATATTATAAATTCTTATTTTGAAAATAAAAATTCAGAATTTATGATTTATTTTCTTTTATCAAGAAATTTAAATAATAAACTTCAAATGGGATTAAATTTTAAATTTAATTACTTAAAAAATATATCAAAAATAAAATTTAATGAGAATGCACCAAATCATTGTGAATGTTCAGATGGAATAAATTTATTTGCCTATTGTAGAAATTCAGAATGTTCAATTAATAATACTTTATTTATTCATATATTAGGATATGGAATATTTGATATAATGAAAGAAATATTAAAAGTTTATTGTCCAATTTGTAATAAAAAAAGTGAAGTTAAAAATATAGGATTAATTAATAGTAAATGGTTTTATAAAGGAAAATTAAATTGTCCTACACAAAATTGTTTTGAAGGAGATGGAATAACAATTGATGATCAATTATATATTTTAAAAGAAACTAAAATTAGTTCTTTATTATTAAAATTAATTATTGAAGTTAAACCTCATATTATGAAAAAAAATAATAATGATATTAATTTAATTAATGATTTAGAAGATATTTCTCTTTGTGAAAATAATAAAGAAAAAATTCCAATTGAAGATATTAATATTTTAAATAAAATTAAAAGTAATGTTAAATATTATGAAACTGAAAGTGAAGTTAAAAGTATGAATGTTGAAATTGATAAAGGAGAAAAAATTATTTGTCATTCTTGTAAAATAAGTGATGATAATACTTGTTATATATTTTAAATTCGTTTTTTGTTTTTTATTTTTTTCTTTTTTGTATTTATAAAATATTGATTATAATCTTATTTATAAATATCTTCCAATAAAAAAGAATTAAATTTAATTTTATCATATCAAAAATTTATATTATCTAATTATTCTTTATTATATTTATAATATATTATTATTATTAAAAAATTATCATATTAATAATATATTTTTATAATTCATAATAATATATTTATTCTTCTTTATTTATTTAGAAAATACATTAAATAAATATAAAAAAGTTTTTTTTAATTCAATTTAAAAAAATAAATATTATTTAATTTACACAATCTATATATTCAAGTTTCATATATTATTTATTTTAAATTAACCAATAAAACAAATATTAGAATCAAGTATTTGATTTATTAAAAATAGAACATGTTAATTTTAATTAATATTAATCTTAAACTTAAAGTTTAATAATAAGTAAAACATCTTCGTCTACTTAGCATTAATATATTCTTGTGATTCTTTTTTTTATTCTCCTTTATATAAAGGACAACACCATTATTAATATTAGAGTAAAGTAAACTATTTTCAATTTATATTAAATTATTTCTTTAAAATTTTCACTTAAAATAGTATTGAAGAAGATATTAAAAATTGAATATTATATATGGTTTTCTAAAAAGCTATCTAATATAAATATTCATTTAAAAAAAATTTATTGATTTGAAATCATTTTCATTTATTTCTTATTTAAGAATAATACAATATATAAAAAATTTTTATTTAAATTAGATGTTAAATGAAACATAAAAATTAATGAGATACATAAAATAATTTATAATAAATATTTATTATTAATTGTTGAATAACTATAAAATATATATAAAAGGTAAAAATATTTATTAATAAAAAAT
>JAEEGK010004580.1_pt1 | contig 33796 bp, 32 predicted proteins | sample 8958771 | NCBI WGS metagenome assembly JAEEGK01 (sample SAMN16246547, study PRJNA631951) | gut metagenome | biome: gut microbiome; feature: rumen; material: SC-attached | host: Bos | place: Iran: Karaj | collected 2018-10 | reverse complement strand
GGCCGACCTCAGCGAGGAGGCCCTCAACGCCATCCTTTACGGCAGCAACCATTTCGCCGGCATCGAGGATCCCGAGGACCCGGGCTACCTCAGCGAGTTCCAAGGCATCATTAATTATATCACCTCGCTGGCCAGCGACGAGAGTCCTGCCAGCCTGCAGAAATGGGCGGCCTCGTTCATGAACACCGTCCCCTGCCCCGAGTGCCACGGTCACCGACTGAAGCCCGAAAGCCTTGCTTTCCGCATACTCGACAAGAACATCGGCGAGCTGGCCGACATGGATCTGCTGGAGTTGCAGGAGTGGCTCGGCGCACTGGAACCGCAGTTCGACGAACGCGACCGCAAGGTGGCACACGAGGTGCTGGTGGAGATACTCAAGCGACTGTCTTTTCTCAACAACGTGGGCGTGGGCTACCTCAGCATGAACCGCAGCGCCCGCAGCCTCAGCGGCGGCGAAGCACAGCGCATACGCCTAGCCACACAGATCGGCTCGCAACTCACCAACGTGCTGTATATCCTCGACGAGCCCAGCATCGGTCTGCACCAGCGTGACAACCAGCGCCTCATCGAGAGCCTCAAGCAACTGCGCGACTTGGGCAACAGCATCATCGTGGTGGAACACGACCGCGACATGATGCTCGCCGCCGACTACCTCGTGGACATCGGGCCCGGCGCCGGTGTGCATGGTGGCAAAGTGCTGTTTGCTGGAATTCCGAATACTCAGAATACTCAGAGTAATCAGAACACTCAGAGTTTGACGCTAGAGTACCTCTCACGGCAGCGCGACATTGCGCTACCTGAGCGAAGAATAAATGCAGGTCGCCAGCACCTGCTCCTGCGCGGTGCCACCGGCAACAACCTCAAAGGCGTCGACCTCGACCTACCGCTAGGCCTGTTCGTCTGCGTGACGGGCGTCTCGGGCTCCGGCAAGAGCACCCTTATCAACGACACCCTGCAGCCCATCCTCAGCCAGCATTTCTACCACTCGCTGCGTGCTCCGCTGCCGTATAAGTCCATCGAGGGAATCGAGAATATCGACAAAGTCATCCAGATAGACCAGAGCCCCATCGGCCGCACACCACGCTCGAACCCCGCTACCTATGCGGGCTTCTTCGACGACATCCGCCGCCTCTTCGCCGAGCTGCCGTCGGCACGCATCCGCGGCTACAAGCCCGGCCGTTTCAGCTTCAACGTCAGCGGCGGCCGCTGCGAGCACTGCAAGGGCGCCGGACTCCGCACCATCGAGATGAACTTCCTGCCCGACGTCTACGTGCAATGTGAGGTCTGCGGTGGCAAACGCTACAACCGCGAGACACTGGAGATACGCTATAAAGGCAAGTCCATCAGCGACGTGCTCGACATGACCGTCAACGAGGCCGTGGAGTTCTTCTCCTCCATGCCCAAGCTGCACAAGAAACTCAAGACCCTTCAGGAGGTGGGCCTCGGCTACATCACCCTCGGACAGCAGAGCACCACCCTCAGCGGCGGCGAGGCGCAGCGCGTCAAGCTGGCCACTGAGCTCAGCAAGAGCGACACCGGCCGCACGCTCTACATTCTCGACGAACCCACCACAGGTCTCCATTTCGAGGACATCCGTATCCTCCTCGGCGTGCTGCAGAAGCTGGTCGACAAAGGCAACACCGTGCTGGTCATCGAGCACAACATGGACGTCATCAAGGTGGCCGACTGGGTCATCGACCTCGGTCCCGACGGCGGCCGCGCCGGCGGACAAATCACCTTCTGCGGCACCCCCGAAGCGTTAGCCAAACAGAAAGACAACTTCACCGGCCGCTACCTCAAAGAGGAGCTGGAGGCGATGAAAAAGTAGCTATTTATTAAGGAACTTTTCGGGGCCGCAAAATTTCCCGTGGGGATTTTCAAATTTCCCACCGGGATTTTGCAATTTCTCACCGAGATTTTTGGATACCTTTAATGTTATCTGCTGAGCCATTGTTTCACCTCGTCGGGGATGACCTCGGAGCTGGAGGTGCTGCGGCGGTAGCCGGCCATGACGGTGCGGCACTCGACGCAGACCGCGCCGCTCTCGCTGTTCACCACGCGCTGCAGCATGGTGAGGCTCTTGGTGCCGAAGCGTTCGATAGAGGTCTCCACCTGTATCTTGTCATGGTAATGTATCTGCGCCTTGAAGTCGACGTCATAGTGCACCACCATGACGGTGAAGTCGCTCTTGGTGGGCGACAGGCCGTGGCCACTGAAGAAGGCATCCTTCCCCAGGTCGAGATACTCCATGATGACGGCGTTGTTGACGTGACCCATCTGGTCCACGTCGTTGAAGCGTATCTGTATCGGTGTTGTATGCATAGTTATTGTTTTTTCAAAGAGAAGAAATATTCCAGGCCGCCCTCGGCTCTATTCTTGGCGTATATCTCGCCGCCGTGGAAGAGAACAGAGTGTTTAACAATGCTGAGGCCGAGACCCGTGCCACCATTCTGTCGCGAGCGACCCTCGTCGATGCGTACGAAGCGGTCGAAAAGGCGCGAGAGATATTCGTCAGCCACGCCCTTGCCAGTGTCGTAATAATGTATAAAGTAATGGTCGGAACTTTCCTTGTAGGTCTCCATCACAATGCCGACACCCTCGCCGGCGTAGGCGATGCTGTTCTCCACCAGGTTGCGGAAGATGCAGTAGAGTAGTTCATGGTTGCCCTGCAGCGGCATAGCGGGCAGGCTGTTGCCGATGGTGATACCCGCAGCCTCGGCCTTGTCGCCGAGGTCACTGATAGCCTCGTTGGCCACCTCGCAGGCATCCACCTCGGTGCGGGGAAAAAGGTCGGCGCTCTCCTCCAGTTTGTTGATAATGGAGACATCCTGTATCAAATCCGAGAGACGCAGTGTCTGACTATAACTGCGCTCTAAATAGTGGCGACGCCGCTCGTCGTCGACGGGTTTGTCGCCGAGCAGTATCTCCAGATATCCGCGGATGGAGCTCACGGGAGTCTTCAATTCGTGGGCGATATTGGAGGTCATCTCCTGCTTCAACTGACGGTTGCGACGCTCGGCCTCCGTAGCCTTACGCCTAAGGCGGTTGGCCTCGTCGGCCATCTGACGCAGACGCCTGTTCTTCAACATCAGGCGGATGTAAAGCACCAGAATGACAACTACCAATATTAATAATATGGCATCAGACCAATCCATAACCAAACCCTGTTTTGTTTACAATCCTTTGTCCCTCGGCCCCTAGTTTCTTCCGCAGCCGCGCGATATGCACATCCACCGACCGTTCACCCACATAGGCATCATCTGGCCACACCGCCTTCAGTATCTCATCCCTTGAGAAGAACTGCCCCGGATGCTCCTGAAAAAGTTGGAGAATCAAATGTTCTCTTTTTGTCAGAGTAATCGGGGCATTCTGATTACTCTGATTATTCTGACTACTTCTCCGCAGCACCGCCTTCACTCGGGCCAGCACGGTGTCGAACGAAAAAGGCTTAGTAATATAATCATCTGCCCCCACACCGAAGCCTTGCAACTGATCGTCGTGAGCATCGCGGGCCGTAAGGAAAATAATCGGAGTCTGATCACCCCGCCGTCGCAACACCTCTGCCATCTCGAAGCCCGACATACGATCCATCATCACATCGAGCAGAATCAAGTTGATAGTTGACTGTTGACAGCTGACAGCCACGAGCGCCTCTTCGGCACTGGCAGCTGTCTCCACCTCGAAGCCTTCCGCTTCAAGATTGAACCGCAGAATCTCCCGCAAATCTTCTTCGTCGTCTACTACAAGTATCCGTGTCATGTATCTATAACGCAATGTAGGGGGAATTATTGCCACAAATAAAAAAACAAAAAAGGAGACTCTTTTGAAGTCTCCCTTTCGGTGTGGCATCGACTGGATTTGAACCAGTGACGCAAGGATTTTCAGTCCTTCGCTCTACCAACTGAGCTACGACGCCATTTCTTGAAATCGGATGCAAAAGTACGAACATTTTGCAAACTGGCAAAATATTTTTTTAGGTTGGAGATCAATAACAAAAGGTTAGAGTTGGTTTTCAACCACTTCCGCCTCAACATTTTTTTCTTCCGGTTCCTTCTTTTCCTCCTTCTTTTGGAAGAAAACGAGTTCGATACAGAGCCATATTACGCCAATTGTGATAGCTGCATCGGCCACATTGAAGATGGCACTGAAGAACTCAAAGTACTCCCCACCAACATAGGGCACCCACTCTGGCCAATGGAAGTCGAACAACGGAAAATAGAACATATCCACCACCTTGCCTTGCAGGAAAGGTGCATAGCCGCCTTCGGGCGGGAAGAGCGTCGCCACTTGGTAGTACTCGTCGCTAAAGATGAGCCCGTAGAAACAGCAATCGATGATATTTCCCACAGCGCCAGCCAAAATCAGTGAGAGACAAGCAATATATGATGTCCTGCTCTCGCCTTTTTTGAGCAACCTGACAATATACCAGATGATAGCCCCCGATGCCAAAACACGGAAGATGGTAAGAATAATCTTACCCACATTTCCCCCGAACGACATACCGAAAGCGAAACCCTCGTTCTCAATAAAATGCAGATGAAACCAATCGCCAATTACGGGAGTATCGCTACCAATGACCATATGGGTCTTAACCAGTATCTTAACCACCTGATCTATGATAAGGAGCGACGCCACCAAGCCGATGGCCAACCAAGTCTGTTGTTTCTTATTCATTGCCATAGGGTAACGCGGCTGTTCATCGTTTATTGTGCTGTAGATCGCTTTTTCTAATTTCAATCTGCTCCAACAATTCGTCGTACCATTCCTGTCCAAAACGGCGGATGAGAGGTTCCTTCAAATAGATATAGAGAAGTTCACCCTTCCCTTTAGCACAGCGACAGATATCCCACTGGTGATAGTTCACTGCCTGAAATTCGCCGTAATCCTCCACCCGGATGGGGTAAAGATGACATGAGACCGGTTTGTACAGTCCCTGCAAGGCGCAAAATGTGCAACCGTCAGGTCCCGGCGTGACGAAAGCGCAGGCTCCACCTTCAATAAGTGGAGTGCCAAGATCACCGTCTTTATCACGCACTGCCACACCTTGTTTCTCTACAACGGAACGTCCCTCGTCAGTCATCCTCGGTAAGGCATCATTGAGCACTGCTTCAATCTTCTCCACCTCTTCCTCCAACAACGGGGCGCCACTATCGCCGTCGACACAACATGCTCCCTTGCAACAGCTCAGGTCACAGCCAAAACGGCAGTCTGCCACATCATCGGAAACAATGCTATTCTTGACAATAATCATTTCAATACCTCTATCATCTTATCTGCCAGTACGGCAGCGAGTTTGTATTTCGATTCCACTGTCCAACCCGCTATATGGGGTGTCAGCACCGTGCGAGATGATTGCATCAAATACTTCATCGATTCCGGCACATCTCCCAACCCATCGGCCTGCATATTCTCATATTCAAGCACATCGAGTGCCACACCTCGCACCTTGCCACTCTCCAATCCTTCCACCAATGCATCAGTATTCACCACTGCACCACGGGCTGTATTGACAAGGTAGAACGGTTTTGCCATGGCCTCGATAAACTCAGTATCAAGGTAATGGCGAGTCTCCTCGGTAAGAGGCACATGGAAACTGACCACATCAGCCTCCTGTTGGAGAATTTCAAGAGAAACCCTCTCTATTACATCTATAGTCTCTATAGTATCTATTGGCAGATACTTATCATAATATATCACTCTGCAGCCAAAGCCGCCTAACCTCTTGGCAAACGCCTGACCCATATTGCCAAAGCCTATGATGCCTACCGTCAACGGTCCTAACTCATAACCACGGTTAGCCTCACGTCGCCATACACCTTGCCGCACCTCGGCATCGGCACGGGCAATATTATTGAGTAAAGCCAGCAGCAGTCCTACAGCATGTTCGCCCACAGCATCACGATTTCCTTCGGGCGAATTGAGACAACGAACGCCGTGAGCCTCGGCATAGTCCACATCGATAGTCTCCATGCCCGCCCCTACCCTACCGATACAGCGTAACGAGGGCACACAGTCAATAAAATGACTGTCAATATGCACTTTGCTCCGCACAACCAGTCCCTCGCAACCTTGTGCAGCCTTCACCAGTGATTCATAATCGTGGTCCGGTTCTACTCTAACTTCAAAACCTGCTTCACGCAGACGTTGTGCAAGCACCTCATGGGTACGGTCAGATATAAGCACACTCTTCTTCATCAACTCTTTATTGCCTCGTTTTCATCATCATAGTCGATCTGTCCTTTATCAGAACGACGACGGTTACCAAAACGATATTCCTTTAACGTTTCACCAGCCACGATACCCGTGGGCACCGCAATAATAGAATAACCCAACAGCATCACTATTACAGCAAGGAAACGGCCTGGTGTCGTTATTGGTACCACATCTCCAAAACCCACCGTGGTGATTGTCACCACTGCCCAATAGATGCCCGTAGGGATACTCTTAAATGTAGGATTCACTTCAGCTTCGAATGCATACATTATAGTACCCAGAATCACGGCCGCCACCATAACTACCATCATAAAAATCAAAATCTTAATGGCACTATTGCGAAGGGCATTCATCAGATGAAATGCCTCCATCTGGAAACGTTTCATCTTGAAGATACGGAAAATGCGCAGCACCCTCAACAGTCTCAGCACTGTTAAAGCCTGCGTGGTGGGAACAAAGATGCTCAGGTAAGCAGGAAAAATAGAGAGAAAATCTATCACGCCCCAGAATGAGAGTACATATTTCATCGGGTGTTTCAAACAATAGATTCTCAAGTAGTATTCGAAAGTAAAAAGCAGTGTAAAAGCCCATTCCAACGCCTTCACCACCCAAAATGAAAGTGACTCATGCACACCAGAGGTCATGGTGTCAGTCGCGCCCCATACACTGTCGAACATCAACAATACAATATTGGCGACAATCAGAGCCAACAGCCATACATCAAACTTCTTACCCGCCGGAGTATCACTCTTGAAAATGATTTCAAAGATTTCCTTTTTTGACAGACTGCGGTAATGTTTCGGCATAAACCACTCAAGTACAATCTTATGCATCACCGTTCCAACAACCTTTACCACTGGACGGTAGTTGACACGAGCCACTGCCTCTTTCAATTTCTTGAAGAAAGACATTATTTTCCCAAGAGCATTCATTTCTTTCTTATAATCAACAAATTCTCATTCTCCGTCCGGAAAAGCCTTTTTGCCGCGCGCTGTAGTTCCTCCGGCGTCACCTGACGATATTTCTCGGGTTCCCTATTCACCAAAGAGGTATCACCCAGCCAAGTGTAGTAGCACAATCCCATCGCACGATCTGAGGCTTTGTACTGTGAAAAGACAAAGGTGCTCTCATATTTGTTTTCCACCTTCTCCAATTCATAGGCATCAACAGGGGCTTCTGTCAACTTGAAGGCCTCTCTTCTTATCATCTCAGCTACCTCCTCGGGGTCTTCACCCTCACGCACTTTCGCACTCACCATCAATAACCCTTGTCCGACGTCGCCCGTGATGCAGGCATCGGCTTCCGACACCAAACGGCCTTCACTCACCATCCCTCTGTACAGGCGACTCGAGTTTCCCGTACCCAAAATATCACTTATCAAATCGCAAGCCTGAAAATCAGCGCCGTACCTATCGCACATCGGCCATGCCATATACACGGCATCCGTCGGCACATCGCGCTCCACTTCCATACGACGCGATGCTGTCTGCAAGGGTTCCTGAGAATATTCTCGCTCCCTCGCAAAACATCTCTCCTCTCCAATACGCTTGCGTGGACGTAGAAGCGTGCCGAAGGCCCGCTCAACCATCCCCACTATCTCCTCATGCGTCAATGGTGCCGCCACAGAAAGTATCGCGTTATCAGGACAGTAAAAATGTTCATGGAATTGCTGAACATCCATTAACGTCGCATCTTCGACATGCTGGATATCAGCGCCAATGGTAGCCCAGCGATAAGGGCTGACTTTATAACACAACGGCCTTAGCAATAGCCACATATCGCCATAAGGACGATTCATATAACGCTGATTGTATTCTTCCTTCACCACCTTCTGCTGCACTTCCAAAGCCTTCTGTGTCAAGTTCAACCCTCCCATCCTATCAGCTTCCAGCCCCAATGCCGTCTGTAAACCATCCACAGGGACTGTCACATAATAGTTGGTAATATCGTTGTTTGTAAAAGCGTTATTCTCTCCTCCCAACGAACTCACCACGGCATCATAGTCGGGGACACGCTCGGTGCCACCAAACATCAGATGTTCAAACAAATGGGCAAAACCTGTACATCTGGGATCTTCGTCTCGTGAACCAACATTGTACAACACGTTCACCGTTGCCAAAGGGGTATCCCACGCCTCATGCGTCAGCACCGTCAAGCCGTTGTTTAATATATATTTTCTCCAATCCAGCATAACAAATTAAAATGCAAAGATACGAAAAAAAATTTACTCAAAAAAAATTTTGCCATTCCAATCATTTTTTGTATTTTTGCATTTTTAAATATAACATATATATGGACACCATCATCATTTTAGACTTTGGCTCTCAATACACTCAACTCATTGCGCGCAAAATTAGGGAGCAACATGTTTACTGCGAGATACACCCTTTCAACAAGATCCCTACCCTTGGCAGCGACGTAAAAGGAGTAGTCTTCTCCGGAAGTCCATTCAGTTGTAACGCACCTGACGCACCCGTACCCAACATGACGAATATCAAGGGCAAACTCCCCCTCTTAGCCGTCTGTTATGGTGCCCAGTATTTAGCCAAATGGGGAGGCGGCCGTGTGCAACAGAGCAAAATCCGTGAATACGGACGCGCTAACCTTAATTATATCGACAACAATAATCCTTTGATGAAAGGGGTTCCCATGGGCAGTCAGGTCTGGATGAGCCACGGCGACACCATCGAGATACTTCCCGAGAACTACAAAGTCATCTGCTCAACCGAGAACGTACAATATGCTGGCTACAAAATCGAAGGCGAAGAAACCTATGCCATTCAGTTCCATCCCGAGGTACACCATTCCGTGGACGGCAACACATTGTTGCGCAACTTTGTCGTGGACATCTGCGGCTGTCAGCAGTCGTGGACTCCCGAGAGTTTCATTGAAACGACGGTAAAAGAGCTGCGAGAGAAAGTGGGCGGAGACAAAGTGGTACTGGGACTCAGCGGTGGTGTGGACTCTACCGTAGCCGCCGTACTGCTCAATCGCGCCATTGGCCATCAACTCCACTGCATCTTTGTCGACAATGGTCTGCTCCGAAAAAACGAGTTCGAGAATGTGCTGGAGTCTTACAAAGACATGGGTCTCAACGTCAAGGGCGTGGATGCCAAAAACCGTTTCTACGAGGTGCTGGCGGGCGTAAAAGATCCTGAAAAGAAGCGCAAAGCCATCGGCAAGACCTTCATCGATGTCTTCGACGCCGAAGCCAAACTCATCACCGATGCCAAATGGCTCGGTCAAGGAACCATCTACCCCGATGTTATCGAGAGTTCGAGTGTCAAAGGGCCCAGCCAGACCATCAAGAGTCACCACAATGTAGGTGGTCTGCCCGACTATATGAAGTTGAAACTTGTGGAGCCTCTGCGCAGTCTCTTCAAAGACGAAGTGCGCGGCGTGGGGCGCCAGTTGGGCATAAAGGACGAACTTATCGGCCGTCACCCCTTCCCGGGTCCCGGCCTCGCCATCCGCATCCTCAGTGACGTTACCCCCGAAAAGGTTCATATCCTCCAAGAGGTTGATCACATCTTCATCCAGAGCCTCCGCAATGCCGGTCTCTACGACAAGGTGTGGCAGGCCGGTGCCATGCTGCTGCCGGTGCAGAGCGTCGGCGTGATGGGCGACGAACGGACCTACGAGAGCGTCGTGGCTCTACGCGCTGTGGAGAGTGTTGACGGCATGACGGCCGACTGGAGTCACTTGCCCTACGACTTCTTAGCCAAAATATCCAATGAAATCATCAACCGCGTCAAAGGTGTGAACCGTGTCTGCTACGATATCAGTTCCAAGCCCCCCGCAACCATCGAATGGGAATAAATCCCAAGTGGAAAAATGAAAGTGTAAAGAGGAAAGATTATGAAAAAAAGAGTATTTAATGTATTCAGTGGACGAGCAGAGAAAGTGATACTGTTGATTTGCGTCAGCATCGCTTTCCATTTTCCGCTTTCCACTTTCCACTCACTAAAAGCGCAGGCCCCAGGAACAACACCTGTCAAGGTCTCGACCGAGACACAGGTCATAAACGGACGCAAATACTACGTCCACATTGTGGAAACAGGCCAGACTGTGTACTCCATTTCCAAGGCCTACAAGGTGAACAGCTACGATGCCGTAACTCATGTAGACATACATTTCCTTCATGCCGGTGACACCGTGTGGCTGCCTTTCCGTGGACAGTTCTCGGCCTCCGAAGAGAAGATGGAAGCCGACAAAAAAGAGGCTGCCCGGCAACAAAATGAACAGAAGAAACAGCCTGTCAACGAAACAAAGAATGACAAACAGCAGGAATCCCCTTCCTCAAAAAGACCTACCCCCTCTACGACAACAGCTCCTACCGTGCGGCCTATGGGCGACGCCATCCGCATCTCTCTGCTGATGCCACTGCACCTGAATGAGATCGACGAAATCTCGACAACGAAGTTCGACATCGAACAGCGCGGCAAGAAAAGCTATCGCCAATTCGAATTCATTGAATTCTACGAAGGTATCCTATTGGCGCTCGAGCAACTGTCATCTTCCGCAACAAACGCCCGCGTGGAACTCAACGTGGTGGATGTCCCCGACAACAGTGCCGATGGCGTGCAACGAGTCTTCCAGTCACACAACGTAGCTCAGTCTGATGTGGTGGTAGCGCTCCTCTTCCGCGACGCTTTCACCAAAGCGGCTGAACTGTCGCGCCAAGCCGGAGTTTACATTGTCAACCCCATGTCCACCCGTAGCGAAATATGTGCCGACAACCCCTACATGGTGAAAATACAACCCTCCGTGGAGAGTCAGGTAAAAGTCATGCTCGACAACATGAAAGCCGAACGTCCCAACGGCCACCTCTACATCATCCACGGAGGCAGTGGCGAGAAACCCCTTCTGAACGAACTCAAACACCAACTCTCCGAACGTGGCGACATCAAGTACACCCTCTTCAACTGGAGTCAGAGCAACAAACTCACCTCCACGCTGAAATCAAACCCCGACTGCAGTGTACTGAGCATATACAACCAAGACAATGACCAAATGCGTGTCTTCGTGAGCAACCTACTCAACCGACTCTCGGCCATCAAGAGCAACAGTCCCACACTGTACACCCTCTCAGACTGGACACGCGACTACTCCGACATCGACTTTGCACAACTACAACAGCTTAACTATCACACTTTCTCTTCCAACTGGGATCTCTCTAACAGCGTCCACGTCGATTTCTTGACGAACTTCCGAAATCGTTTCGGTTCCGAGCCCACCTCGGCACTGGCGGCCACAGCCTACGACCTGACCTCCTATATCGTTTATGGGCTATCCCTCCGCAACAGCAAATTCTGGAGCGAGCCGGGAGTTTCTCTATCCAACCTAATTCATCCCATTCACCTCGAACGCCGCCAAGCAGGTCTCGAGAACAATCAACCACAACTTTATCGCATGGAGTCGCTGCATTTTGTTCCTGCAACGACAAAATAACCTTCTCTAATGGATTATCAGAACACCATCAATAAAGAATTTCGAGTAACGGGTCCCGGATTGCACACCGGACGCACGGTAACCGTCACTGTAAAGCCGGCCTTTGAAGATTTCGGCATTTCTTTCCGACGTACCGACCGCACCAATATCATCACCCAGCAAGCTTTAGCCAGCAACGTGGGTGCCACCTCGCGCGGCACTACCCTCGGCAGCGGCCGGCAGACCATCGCCACCATCGAACACCTCATGTCGGCGCTCCATGGCATGGGCATCGACAACGCCCTTGTGGAACTCGACGGCGGAGAGGTACCTATCATCGACGGTTCTTCCCGTCCTTGGATGTTGGAACTCGTGCGTGTGGGTGTGCGCACCATGTCTACGCCCCGCAAATACTACACCTTCCCCGAGCCGCTGCACTTCGAATTCAAGCCGACAGGCTCTGTCTACGACCTTGAACCCAGTGACCATTTCGCAGTACATTGCATCATCGACTTCCCCAACAGCGTCATCGGGCGTCAGGAAGCCGACATGAACAACCTCTCCGAATATCCCGCTGGCATTGCTCCCTGCCGCACCTTTGTCTTCCTCCACGAGATAGAACCTCTACTGCGATTCAACCTCATCAAAGGTGGCAGCCTCGACAACGCATTGGTCTATGTCAACGAGGATCTCACTCCGAAACAGTTAAAACGCCTTGGAAAGACCTTCCATAAAGATGTCAACAACTTCAAGGTACACGATGGTGTACTTAACACCACCAATCCCTACTACCCCAACGAACCGGCGCGCCACAAGCTGCTCGACTTCGTGGGCGACGTGCGACTGGCGGGTCCCCTACTGAACGCCAAATTCTCCATCTACAAGCCAGGCCATAAAGCCAACGTAGCTTTCGCGCTCTTCCTAATGGATTATATCAAAAAGCACCCCGAAAACCTCAAATAACCAATCAAGCAATCAAACAATTAACCAATATAATGACTTTATACGACTTACACCCCGACGCCAAGATTGGCCAGAATGTCAAGATTTCAAATTTCACCACCATCTATGAGGATGTCGAGATAGGTGACGGTACCTGGATAGGTCCCAATGTCACCATTTTCCCTGGCGCCCGTATCGGCAAGAACTGCCGCATCTTCCCCGGTGCCGTCATCGCCGCTGTGCCGCAGGATCTCAAGTTCGCCGGCGAATACACCACCGTCGAGATTGGCGACAACAACACTATCCGCGAATGCTGCACCATAAACCGTGGTACCTCCGCCAGCGGTAAGACCGTCATCGGCAATGGCAATCTCCTCATGGCCTACGTCCATGTGGCTCACGACTGCGTGGTGGGCGACAACTGTGTGTTGGCCAACAATGCTACCCTCGCCGGCCATATCATCATGGGCGACTATGTCATCCTCGGCGGCAAGACAGCCTGCCTACAGTTCATCCACATCGGCTCGCATGTCATCACCCAGGGCGGTGCCCTCATCGATAAGGATGTGCCTCCTTTTATCAAGGCCGCCCGCTACCCCATCCAGTACTGTGGTGTGAACAGTCTCGGCCTCCAACGCCGTGGTTTCACCCAAGAGAGCATCAACCGCATCAGCGATATCTACCGCTACATCTTCGTCAAAGGTCTCAACGTCACCGATGCCGTCGAGCAGGTGAAAGAAAAATATGGCACAACCGAGGAAGGCAAGCAAATCCTCGCCTTTATTGGCAGCGCCAACACAGGTCTGTTGAGCGGATATAAATCAGTGAGAAAGGGCGAGTAAATTAGACTCGAACCATTGTGGTCTCGACAATGGCAATACGTTTGTTGCTGTCGGGACTTTCTATTTGAGTTTGGAAGAGTGACGTTGTGCGACCCGTTTTGAGAGCAACGCAATGAGCCACAAGATTGTCACCAAGAGCAGGAGAGAGGAAATGAATGCTGCTGTCGAGCGACACCCAGTGGAGTTCATCCAACGTGTCGCTATTGGCCGCAACAGCGGCACAAAAATCGGCCAACGTAAAAAGGACACCTCCCATCACTGCACCACGAGCATTGCGATGGCGCGCGTCGATAGCAAGCGAACAGATAGCCTCATGGTCGTCCACATTGTCGATAACGATACCCGTCAACTGGGTGGCATAATGGTCTTGGTGGAATACTTCCCGTGCGAGTGTTGTGGAATCCATCTCTCTAAAAATGATAAGTGAGTGCAAAAGATATAAGGCGACTGAAGCAGCCTTTGTTGTCTTTGAAAAGGCGATAGGTACCACTGCCGTTCTCCTTGGTGATGCTAAGGAAGGAATTTTGATAACGCACCTCAAAACCGAGATGGTCAAGAAAGCGGTAGCGAATACTAGCAGTCAGCGGAAGCCAATCGAATGTGGTGAAGTTTTCCTGTGAAGGCAGGTCTTCAGCACCATAATTGGTCACTTTGGAATCCACAAGGATGGCGGGAGCCACGCCAGCAGCCAAACGTAAACGACCCTCCAACAAATTGTACGACATCATCACAGGCAGTTCAATATAACTGGCTGACAGATTACGGTCGTAAGCATCGATATGAGAACCCTTATTGCTAAAAGCCAATTCCACCACCATGCGCCACGGCGACTTCAAATCGTTTCCCAACGTAAAACTGGTACCCACGCCCGCACGTAGTCCCATGTGGTTGTAGCTTCCCGCACCGTCACCGTCAATCTGACTCATGTTCAAGCCAGCAAATGCCGTAGCATCAAAACGCCCCTGCGCCCGACAGGTGAAAGGTGAAAAGTGAAAGGTAAAAAGCAGGAGTAACAGTAATGTCTTTTTCATATAGCAAGTTCTTTTCGTAATGATTCTGCATTGGTGAAGACGATGCCACGCATGCCCATGTTTCGGGCTGCGGCCACATTGTCGGGGTTGTCATCGATGAAGATGCACTCTTCGGCGCGCAACCCATAGCGGTCCAAGAGCACCTGGAACAATCTCGGGTCGGGCTTCACCAAGCCTTCGGCTCCACTCACCACATAGCGGTCGATCATCTGCAGGATGCCGAAATGCTTCCTGGCCTCTGGAAATGTCTCCATGCTCCAATTAGTAAGTCCATATAGCTCGTAGTTCTTACCTCTTAGTTCAACTATCACCTCCCGCATCCCCGGCACCTCATCCGTCAGCATCTCGCGCCACTTCGAACGGTAAAGTTCAATAGCCTGCTCATATTCGGGATATTGCGCCTGCTTCTCACGGATACATCCGTCGAAACTCTCGCCGGCGTCGATGCGCTGCCGGAAGTCCATGTCGGCCACATGCCGCAGAAACCACCACGCCTTGGCCTCGTCACCGAAATACTCACCATACACATGCTCCGGATGCCACTGCACCAACACATTGCCGAAATCGAAAATAATATTCTTCATATAATAACTAACACATTAATACATTAACGCATTAACATATTAATTATTGCCTACCTCACCTCGATTCTCACCGAGTCGTCCACCGACACCTTTATCTCACTGCCGTACTGTTCCTCTGAGACGATAATTGTCTCCAACGGCGTATCAAGCGCGTGAAGTTCCAGCAACTTAGCACAAGGTCGCAGGTCCACCTCGCGAATCTCTGTGCCACGGATATACAACTGCTTGAGGTTGACGCAGGGCGTGAGGTTTATCTCCGTCAGCGGCGAGAAGATGAAGAGCAACAGCTCCAATTCCGGAAACGGCGCGAGGTCGACGGCAGAGAGCTTCGTATAGCTTATCTGCACACGCTTTAGGTGGTGGCAGCTGTCCATCTCCAACCGCTGCAACGGCACATTGAGAGCGTAAAGCCTCTCCAGATTCGGCAGCCCATTGAGGTCCAACTCCTCGATGGGGTTGTCGCTACAGGTCAGCTGCTCCAGCTGCGGAAACATCTCAATACCCTCAAGGCTCTCGATGCCTTGACCGAAACATTCCATCTCCTTCAATCTGCACCCTTCCTCGGTAGGCTTCAGCCGTTTCCAACCAGCCTTCTCGGCATATCCATTCTCCACCAGCCATGCACGGAACGCACCATCCGGCACCTTCACCGTCCGCTCGCACTCGCAAGTCGCCCAGCCGCCGGCCGGCCGCGAAGCACCGCAGCCGGCTAGCAACAGGACGCTGAATATTGCAACGAAAGAAATCTTTTTCATTGCAGCTTGAAGGCAACGGGTAAGTTGAACTGCACGCGGACGGGCGTGTTGCGCTGCTTGCCGGGAGTCCATTTGGGCATGGCGTTGACTACGCGGAGGGCCTCCTCGTCGCAGCCGCCACCGATGCCGCGCAGCACCTTGGCGTCGGCAACGCTGCCGTCCTTCTCCACGACAAAGGAGATGTACACTTTGCCCTGGATTTTATCCTTCTTGGCCTGTTCGGGATACTTGATGTTCTCGGAGAGGTATTTTGTGAGAGCCTCCATTCCTCCGGGGAACTCGGGATCCACTTCCACCACCTGGAAGACTTGGTCGGTGTCGGCATCCATAGGTGCAGACTTGTCTTCACCGGAGTATTCGAAGGGGATTTCCTCCGGGTCGACAGCCTTTTCGGTGGCGGGCTTGCACCCCACCATCATCAGCAGCGCCGCTACGGGCAACGCCGCCAGCACTTTCCATGCGCCGAAGCGCGATTTCGTTTTGTTCATCATAACAACACGTTTTTTGATGTTAATACTTTGGAAATTATTGGTGATATGGCCATATCCGGTACCGAGGGTCTGCCGGTAGAGCAGACGCAGATAATCTTTGTTGTCGCCGTCGGCGACTGCTGCATCGGCTTGATACTCGTGCACGGCCCTCAACTCATGCAGCATCATCCACGCGAAGGGGTTGAACCACATGACGCAGCATACCCATCGCATGCACACGATGTCGAGCGAATGGTTTCGGCTCACGTGCTCCGACTCGTGGGCGAGGATGCAGCGCATTTCCTCCTCGTCGAGGTCGCGTGTACCGACAATGATATTCTTGAAAAACGAGTAAGGCTCCGTGTTGTCGGGGACGAGGATGAGCAGCGCCCCTTTAGGAATGGCGAATCCGTTGCCCCAGCCATAAACCGGGTACTCCCTGCGCAGTCGGCGAATGCGCACCGCCTGTGCCGTCAGCTGGATGATGAGTATCGCCATCATCAGGGCCACGCCTCCCAAATAGATCATGGGGATAATGTCCAGCTTGAGCGAGAGTTCGGGTTCCTCCATCGGAGCGCTCCCGACGACATACGGCTCGGGGATGTCGACTGTCATCAGAAATTCTGTCGCGGGTGTCGACGACATCATGCTCGCGGGCAACCGGAACCAGGGAAACAGGGAACAGAACCCTATTATAATGAATAGATACGCGCGCGATAGTTCAAACCAGCGGTCGCGGCGGAAAAGCCAGAGGTAAAGCGCGTAGAAAAGGCCAGTGGCCAGCGTCGAAATAATCATCCAGCGTATCATGACTCAAGGGCTTTAGTGATTGATTCCAAGTCTTCTAACGAGACTTCTTTCTTGTCCACCAGAAACGACACCAGCGCACGTGCCGATCCAAAATAACTTTTGGTCAACCGTCCCAATTGCTGCTGCATATATTCCTCGCGCGTGACGAGCGGATAGTAGCGGTTCGAGCGGTTGAAGGTCTCGTGCGCCACGAAGCCCTTCTGCTCCAAAATCCTCACTACCGTGAGCACCGTATTATATGCCGCATCGCTCTCCACGGCTGCAACAATTTCATTTGCAAACCCTTTCTCAATTTTCCATAAGGCTTGCATCACCTGTTCTTCAGCTTTTGTCAGTTCCTTATTCATAATTATAAGTATTATTCTGTAATTAAAATTCTAGTTAAAGAACGAAGAAAAAATTTCTTTATTGCGTCCAGATGAAAAAAAATAGAAAAAAGGTTGTTACCGGGTAGCGATATTCTACCTACGAAGCCCTTACCAACACCCTACCAACTCCTACCGTGGTAGGAGTTGGTAGGGTGTTGGTAGGTAGTTAATAGGTTGATTGTGCGAAGAGTGTGTTAGTTTGACCTGTATTTGTGATTTTAACGTTTGGGGAGCAAAAAAAAGACCATCGCATTGATGGTCTTTATGATTTTTTAACAAATGGGTGGGCGGGGTTATCTACCGGCGTACATGTCCTCGTAGTACTTCAGATAGTCGCCGGAGGTGACGTTGTCCATCCACTCCTGATTGTCGAGGTACCAGCGGACGGTCTTCTCGATGCCTTCCTCGAACTGGAGGCTGGGCTCCCAGCCGAGCTCACGCTGCAGCTTGCTGCTGTCGATGGCGTAACGCATATCGTGACCAGCGCGGTCGGTGACATAGGTGATAAGGTCCATATCGGCACCCTCGGGACGGCCCAGCAGGCGGTCGACAGTGTTGATGACCACCTTGATGATGTCGATGTTCTTCCACTCGTTGAAGCCGCCGATGTTATAAGTCTCGGCAATCTTGCCCTGATGGAAGATGAGGTCTATGGCGCGGGCGTGGTCCTCTACATAGAGCCAGTCGCGGACATTCTCACCTTTTCCGTAGACAGGCAGTGGCTTGCGGTGACGTATATTATTAATGAATAGGGGAATCAACTTCTCTGGGAACTGATAGGGGCCGTAGTTGTTGGAGCAGTTGGTGACAACAGTGGGCAGGCCGTAGGTGTCGTGGAAGGCGCGGACGAAATGGTCACTCGAGGCCTTGGCGGCACTGTAGGGACTATGGGGCATATATTTGAGATCCTCCGTGAAGAATTTCTCACCGTAGGCCATATGGTGCTCACCGCTGGAGGCCTTGGTGGTGAATGGAGGCTTGATGCCCTCGGGGTGGGTCATCTCCAGGGCGCCATAGACCTCGTCGGTCGAGATATGGTAGAAGCGCTTGCCATCATATTTCTCGGGCAAACTCTCCCAGTAGAGTTTGGCAGCCTGCAACAAACTGAGGGTACCCATCACGTTCGTCTGTGCGAAGGTGAAGGGGTCCTTGATGCTGCGATCCACATGGCTCTCAGCAGCCAGATGAATAATGCCGTCGACCTTCTCGTCCTGCATCAGCTTATAGACTCCGTCGAAGTCGCAGATGTCCATGCGGACGAATTTGTAGTTGGGCTTGTCCTCAATGTCCTTAAGATTGGCGAGGTTGCCGGCGTAGGTTAGTTTGTCGAGGTTGATAATCTTGTACTGTGGGTACTTATTGACAAACAACCGTACTACATGGCTTCCGATAAATCCGGCACCGCCGGTAATAATGATATTCATAAAGCTCAAAAAAAATAATTACAAAACAATTTTAGTAGATAACGCACATAACCAAAAAATATTGTGCTGATTTTTTTTGAGAAAACAACACACTGTAAATCAATTTTTAATTGTAAATCAAAATCATTAAATTCAAAAAAATTTTGTCAGTTTCAAAAAAGGTTGTACTTTTGCACCCGCTTTTGAGAGAAAAAGCAACCCTTTACAAGGCATTGTCCTATGGTGTAACGGTAGCACATCTGACTCTGGATCAGCTTGTCTTGGTTCGAATCCAGGTAGGACAACTAAGAACCTCCAACATACGATTGGAGGTTTATTTTTTATTAATAACCCAAGAGTCCAATAAAATTTTCATTTTTTCCTTTTTCGTTTTTCATTTTTTTCGTATCTTTGCATTTTAATAATAGTATTCATTTATATGAAAAAAGCATTCGTATTCCTCACGCTGTTAGCGGCCACAGCCTCGTTCGCCACCGCGCAGTACAAGGCTCTTCCCGGTAAATATGCCGGCAGCAACACCGTCACTCTCTTCGACTCCACAGGTGTCTACATGGAGGAGTCCGGCCTCAGCCATGTGCTTAACCACAAGTGCATCGAGATGTACTCCTTCAACGGATGCTCTGAATACAGCACCTACAAGATTGACTACGACCCGCTGTCGGCCTACTGCAATATCGAGCGCGTACTCGTCCACCATGACGGTGGCTGCACCGACACCCTCCTCTGGCCTGACCGCGAGAACAACATCCCAGTCTACGACTACGTGGCTCCAGCCCGCCTCATCTACTGGGGTTCCAGCCAGAAGATGGTCGAGATAGGCCACCTCAATCTCGGCGACAAACTCGAGGTGTGGACCTACAAGAAAGGATACACCTATGCATTACTGCAGGATGAGGTGCCCAGCCTTAACAGCACCTTCGCCGCCCTGCCCAATAACGAGGACCGCTATGTGCCTCCCATGCGAGGTCACTACTACGACATCGTTCCCTTCTGGAGCAACCAGCCCGTGCAACACAAAGTCTACCAGCTTAACATTCTTGACAGCAAGAATGTGCAGTACAAGGTTTACAACGGCGAACTCGAAGTGAAACGAGAGGCCGCCGATGAAGCCGGACGTAGCCTCTATACCTTCACCAATAAGGAGGACATCATGCCACTGGAGCGCGAGCCCCGCGCCCTGGCAAACAACGACATCCAGTGCAAACTGCTTCTCTCCACCAGTCCTGATTGGCAGGCCAAAAGCCGCTGGTTCTTCGGTGTCAACGAAGAATACGGCAGTTTCAACTCCACTCCCGAAGTTCAGCAGAAAGTCAACGAACTGCTCCGAGGTGCCAAAGACGAAATGGATAGCATCAGCATCCTCACCCACTGGGTAGCCGATAATATCCGCTATGCCGGCATCTCCATGGGTCCCGGCGAAGGATTCACCCTCCACAACCAACAGATGAACTACACCGACCGCTGTGGCGTCTGCAAAGACAAAGCCTCTACGCTCATCGGCTTCCTCCGCGCTGCAGGTTTCAAAGCCTATGCCGCCATGACCATGGCGGGCGAGCGCATCGACCGCATCCCTGCCGACCAATTCAATCACAGCGTCTGCGCTGTACAGCTGCGCAACAGGCAGTTCCTCATGCTTGATCCCACCTGGGTTCCCAATGTGCGTGAACTATGGAGCAGTGCCGAGCAGCAGCAGGGATACCTTATCGGCACCGCCGAAGGCTGCGACCTCATGGAGACTCCCATCTCGCCCGCCGAGAACCACTACCTCCGCATCCTTGGTGAGAGTGCCATCGACAACGACGGCACCCTCACAGGCTCTCTCACCATCACCGCCGAAGGCCAAAGCGACGCCTCCGTACGCGGCATCTTCGCCACCCGCCAGAGCGAATGGCGCAGCAACCTCGAACTCGAACTGCTCCGCGTGGCCCCAAATGCCGAAATCATCGACATCCAGTATAGCGAGCCCGACGGCTACCTCGACCACCCCATTTCCATCACCTACCGCTACCGCATCCCCTACTATGCCACCGTCGACAAGAACGTCATCACCTTCATCCCCCTCAGCGCCCGCAACCTCTTCCGCCGCGCCATGAGCCACCTCAACTTCAACCTCACCCCCGAGACCCGCACACAGCCTTTCGCCGACCGCTGTTCGCGACTGGTCGACATCCGCGAGACCATCACCCTGCCTTTCGTCCCCACGATACTCCACTACCCCATGGTCGACGGCATCGCCAACCCCGCCGCTTCTTTTGGCTGTGGATTCCAGATGGAGGGCAACAAACTGAACTTCGGCGAGCAGATAGTCTTCGGCAAACGCCTCTATGATGCCGAGGACTGGCCCGCCTTCCGTGCTAGTGCCAAAGCCCAAGTAATGGTCTCCGAAACGCCAGTAATCCTGACCAAGTAGTTAAGACAATAAATAGATTATTATAGCCATGAAAAAGATACTTTTTATTGCAGCAATACTTTCCACCTTCCACTTTCCTCTTTCCACTTTAAAAGCCCAGCAGCCCGATGCAGTCTACAAACTGCTGCGCTATGAGTGGACGTTGAATGCTGACGGCAGCAGCGACTACCACTATCGTCATGAAGTGCAGATTCTCCGCAACCGCGCCCTCACCGCCTATGCCGATAAAGGCGAGACCTTCGTGGTCTACAATCCCGACCTCGAGGAGGTGATTATCAACGAGGTTTACACCCGCCAACTCGACGGCAGCCGTGTGGAGATGCCACAGAACGCCTTCGTCTACCAACTGCCCGAGGAGTGTGCCGACTGCGGTCGTTTCAACCACATGCGCGAACTCGCCATGGTACATACCGGCATGGAGCTGGGCTGCGTCATCGTGGTAGACTACACCATCCACCGCAAGTACAACCTCCTCTATGAGAGCCTCCCTGTAAAACGGGAATGCCCCGTGGAGAAAATGGAGGTGGTGGTGAGCTACCCTAAAGACATGGATGTGAAATGGGACTTCCTCGGCAACCAATATCTGCCTGACGGTGGCATAACCCGTACAACGAGTATAGACGAAGATAATTCTACCAAACACCTCCAGTTCTCATTCATCAATATGCCACAGGCTCCGCATGAGCCTTACATGCCCTCCGATATCAACCCCACTCTGCGCCTATACAACAGCATCCCCGAGCACACACCTACCTTCGACCAGAAACCCTTCAAAGAATCTGCCGACGCTATAGCCCAGCAGATTACCGGCAACGACGAACTAATGAATATCGGAAAAATTCGCGACTTCGTGCTCGACAACATCCATCTCAACGACATCCATCCCTCGCACCTCGGATACGTCCACTCCACTCCCCAGGTCACCTGGCAGACCGGTTGCGGCACCGCTATCGACAAGGCCGTTCTGCTCACCGCCATCCTTAACGGCGAAGGCTACCGCGCCCGCGTCATAGGCGACAACATGGACGAGGTAGGTGTCTTCATCGACACCGTCGAGTACCGCCTTAACGTGCGGCGCAAAAAGCCTATTGACATCAATGGGAAAGCCCACGACGAAGTAGAGAAGTTCGACTTCATCGGCGAAGAGGAGAAAGCATCCGTCGTGGCTCTCGAGGACGGCTTCCTTTGTCTCCATATTCCAGCTATCCCCTACCGCTTGTCGCTCCCCGAGGTCAGTCACCTCCCCTATGTACGCACCACACCTCTGAGCACAATAGCCTGCGATGTCAACGTTGAGCAGTCCTTCTCCATCGACAAGGGATTAAAACTCCTCGGCGGTGACATCAGCCGCAAAGCCAATCACCCCGGCATCGGCAACGTGGAAATCAGCATCCAACAGAAAGGTAACAAAATCAAAGTCATCCGCCGCATCAAGATTGAAAAAACTCTCATCGACGTGGAAGAATACGCCCAGTATCGTCAACTCCTGTCTACATGGAATAGCAGCGTAGGAACGCTGCTGCTTGCACCTGAGAAATAAAAAAGTGAAAATAATAAAAAAACGGGGGTTGAACGGCCCCCGTTTTTTATTCTGCTCTGCGGTTGACCACCCCTCGGTAGACATATTGCTTACCGTCGATGGTACAGGAAAAACTCAACACATTAAACATCACCGACCCCTGCAACTTCTCCACCAAGTATTCAGGCACATCCTTACCCTCGCACTGCGGCACGATATTATAACAAACCAACGTCGTGCGCTGCGTACTGGGTTTCACATCGATGCCAGGAATCAGAAGGTCGATTTTATACGGCTTCACCACGTCCTTCAGAACACGGTAAATCATAACATTGCAAGTACCCGTCGAATCCTGATTCACCTCATACTTCACCCAGACATCCTTCTGGACTTCCTTCCCCATCTTCATCGTACCCACATAGGTCTGGGCTTCGCAAATTGAAAAATGAAAATTGAAAATTGAAATTATTACCGCAATAAAAAAAATCTTTTTCATTTCCTTAAACTTTAAACCTTAAACTTTAAACTTTATTTTATCAAATTTCCTAGTATATCGCGCGTCACCGTCCGCGTCGCCGCAGCAGTGGCATTCTTTACCACCCGCTGCGTCGCCGACGTGCGACTCTTGGTCTTCTTGCCACTCACCTTGTCGCTCACAAAAGTGCCCGCAAGTGTCGCTAACGTGGCAGTGATAGCTGTGATGATAGCCTTGAGAATCTTGGCAAGGAGGTTTTTCTTCTTGCCGGTATCTTTAGTTGAACTAGTTTTACTAGTGCTGCTAGTTTTACCAGAAACACCATTCTCGACAAGAGTCTCACTCTCTTTTAGCAACACCTCGAAAGCGCTCTCGCGGTCCACCATGGTGTCATATTTGCCTGCAATACGGCTGTCTCGGACGATGTCATTGCGCTGGTTCTCGCTGATGGCACCAATCTGACTCAGCGGGAAAAGTATCTTGGCCCGCTGAACTATGCCGGGGGCACCCTTCTCGTCGAGGAAACTCACCAACGCCTCTCCTGTCTCCAGTTCCATAATAACCTCATCGGTCTTGAACGCGGGATTAGCACGGAATGTGTCGGCAGCAGTCTTCACAGCCTTCTGGTCCTTGGGGGTATAGGCTCGCAGGGCATGCTGTACACGGTTGCCCAACTGACCCAGAATACTCTCGGGGATGTCCATCGGACTCTGCGTGACAAAATAGATGCCCACACCCTTGGAACGTATCAGGCGTATCACTTGTTCTATCTTATCCACCATAGCCTTCGACGTGCCGTCGAAGAGCATATGAGCCTCGTCGAAGAAGAAGACGAGCTTCGGCAGCTCCATGTCACCCACTTCGGGCAATGTGGTGTAAAGCTCGCTCATCAACCACAGCAGAAAAGTGCTGTAGAGTTTGGGCTGCAGCATCAGCTTATCGGCAGCCAGCACACTCATCACACCCATGCCGCCTTCGGTCTGCAGAAGGTCGAAGATATCGAAACTCGGCTCACCAAAAAACAGCTCGGCACCCTGACTCTCCAACTGCAACAACGCACGCTGGATGGCACCAACGGTGGCAGACGAGATATTGCCGTAGCGAGTGGTATACTCCTTGGCATGCTTGCCCACATAGTCGAGCATCGACCGCAGGTCCTTAATATCAAGCAACATCAGACCGCGTTCGTCGGCAATGCGGAACACAATATTCAGCACGCCGTCCTGTGTCTCGTTGAGACCCATTAGGCGCGAGAGCAACTGTGGCCCCATCTGGCTCACCGTGGCACGGATGGGATGGCCTTGCTCGCCAAAAACATCATAAAATCGAACCGGGCAACCCTGGAACTGCGGATTGGGGATGCCGAAAGCGTCCTTGCGCTTCTCGATGAACGAACTCATCTGCCCAGCCTGCGAAATACCGCTGAGGTCGCCCTTCATGTCGGCCATGAAACACGGCACCCCAGCCTGGCAGAAGGTCTCTGCCATCACCTGCAGCGTCACCGTCTTGCCCGTACCGGTCGCACCGGCTATCAGCCCGTGACGGTTGCCCATACGCCCACAAATAGAAAGCGCACCATCATCACAGTGCGCTATATATAATCCTTGTTCCTTGTTGTACATAAGACGATTCGCCTAATTCGCTACGCTAAATTAACCGACCTCAAAAAAATCGTTAGAAGGTCCAGTTGAAGCCGAGCTTCAGCAGGGTATTCTCCCAGCGCAGCACGTCGGTGAACGAGTTCAAACCGGCATAGAAGACCGAGGTGGCATTCTTCACGGGGTCGATACCCGCAATCTTCGGGTCATAGGTCTCAGTCTCGCTGACATAACCCACCGACAACAGGTCGAGCATCAGTTCGGCACTGAGGTGCTCCGAGAACTCATAGATGAGCGTAGGACGGAGGCTCACACCCCAAGTCATGTCGCTGACATGGTCGTCATAAGGCTCCACTTCAAGGTACTCGTTAGGGTTGGGATAAGTGGTGGTGATATAGCTTTCTTTGTACTTGTTGGCACCCAGCATACGCAACTGACCCTGCAGCAACAGGTTGAAGTGCATGTTACCAAAGCGGAGGAACTCCCATTTCACCTGCGGAGCCACCACCCAGCCTTCACGCATCTTGTGAATCTTATGATCGGTAACATTGATATTCATACCCACACTGGGATAGAAATAGGTGTCGGTGGCCTGCACGGTGTCAAACACGCTGTTCACATAACCGCCCATCACACCCACATAGAGGTTAGGCATCACCTTGTAGCCCACCTGGAGGGCACCCACCATGTAGGACGAAGTGATTTTGTCAGTGTTCACCGAAGTGGTACTCTGCTGCATATAATAACCGCCTTGTACACCCAACACAAACTGAGCCTGCGAGACTGCGGCAAAAGCCACTGCAACAACAAGTAATGCTATTTTCTTCATATGATATATTAACAATATTTACATTCTGTTTCAAAATGCAAAAATACGAAGAAAAAATGAACTGACAAAAATATTTTTTGCAGTTTAAAAACATTGTGTATCTTTGCATCGTTAACCCCATGTCTAATCCAAAAGCCTAACACCTGATGGAGAAGAGAATAGGAACGATAACCATACTCATTCGCGACCGCGAAGCGGCGCCTTCCGTCAACCAGATTCTTTCTGAGCATGCCGACATCATATTGTGTCGGCAAGGACTTCCTTTCCACGACCGCCCTGTGGCTGTGATGTCACTCATCGTCGAGGGCAGCATGAACCAAATCAACGCCCTCACCGGCCCTTTGGGCCGCCTCCCCGGCATCACCAGCAAAACTGCTCTCGCCAGTTAAACAACTAGTCAAACTAGTTGAACTAGTAAAACTAGAATCATTAATCCCAAAACAATATCACCATGAAACATCAGAATTTCATCGATCGCGACAAGCTCTACGGCATGATAGACCAACCGGCTCCCACCGAGAACGAGTTGAACGACATCCTCAACAAGGCCCGCAAGCTGAAAGGTCTCAACCTTCAGGATGTGGCACACCTGCTGAATGTGAAAGAAGAGGCAGGCATCCAGAAAATTCTCGACACCGCCGAATACTGCAAGGACGAAATCTACGGCCGTCGCTTGGTGCTCTTCGCCCCCATCTACACCGGCAACGCCTGCGTCAACAACTGCGTCTACTGCGGCTTCCGCAAGGACAACAAGGCACTGAAACGCAAAGTGCTGACTCTTGATGAAATTGAGGCCGAGACCCTCCAACTGCTGCGCATGGGCCACAAGCGCGCCCTGCTCATATGCGGTGAGAGTCCCCGCAACGACGCCAACTATATGGTCGAGGCCATCCGCCGCACCTATGCCGCCAAGGACGAGAAGGGAAGCACCATCCGCCGCATCAACGTCGAGCTGGCCCCCATGTCCGTCGAGGACTATGCCAAACTGAAGGCTGAGAAGATTGGAACTTATGTCTGCTTCCAGGAGACCTACGATCCCATTGAGTACGCCAAGTTCCATCCTGCCGGTACCCCCAAGGCCGACTACCTCTGGCGTCTCACCTGCATGGACCGAGCCCAAGAAGGCGGCATCAACGACGTGGGTATCGGCGTACTCTTCGGACTCGTCGACTACCGCTTCGAAATCCTCGCCATGATGGAACATGCCCGTCACCTTGAAGAGGACTATGGTTGTGGTCCCCACACCGTTTCCTTCCCCCGCATCGAACCCGCCGAAGGCACGCCATTCTCGCTGCCGGAGAATATCCCACATCCTGTCAGCGATGCTGACTTCATGAAGATTATCGCCATCATTCGCATCGCCATGCCTTATACAGGTATCATTATTAGTACGCGCGAGCGTCCCGAAATGCGTGACAAACTGGTGAAATACGGCGTCAGCCAAATCTCTGCAGCTTCCGAGACCAACCCCGGCGGCTATGACGAAGGGAGCGACAACACCGCCGCCAAGCCCTATGAGAAAACCGGCGACACTGGCGCCCAGTTCACCCTCGGAGACCACCGCTCACTCGACGAAGTCATCTCCATGATGATCGACGGAGGCTACATCCCCTCTTTCTGCACCGGATGCTACCGAAAAGGACGCGTGGGTGCCGATTTTATGGATCTTGCCAAGCCCGGACTCATCAAAGAGTACTGCAAACCCAACGCCATGTTCACCTTCCGCGAGTACCTCGAGGACTACGCCTCTCCCGCCACCAAGGAGAAAGGCCTGCGCCTGCTCAAAGAGCTCACACAAACATTTAGCAAAGAGGAACTTAAGAAACGCGTCGAAGGCAACCTCTGCAAGATTGGCGACGGTGAAAGAGACCTCTATTTCTAACATATTAACATCGATATGTTAACATTTTGTTAATAAAGCCATCTCTATTTAAGTTTTTTTTAGTATTTTTGCACCGTCAAATGACATGAAACTAATGTTTAACCAAAAAAATTAAAAAACATGAAAAAAATCATTTTAACCCTTGCTCTCGTAGCATTCGGAATGACCGCCAGCGCCCAGTGGGTTATTGGCGGCAATGTGGCTTTCCAGCACACCAACAACCACACCAACGATTATGTGACTGGCACCAGCAGCACTGACTTTTCCATCATGCCCAAAGTGGGCTACTGGCTGAACGAAAACATGCAAATTGGTATGCAGTTTGGCTATGCCATGAACTACAACCGCAACTATACTGGTGCTTCTGACAGATACACTTCCAACAAGTCTCACTATCTGGACTTCTCTCCCTACTTCCGCTACAATGTGGCTCAGTGGAAGAGCTTCACCGTTTTCTGCGAGGCTCAACTCGGCGTGCGTCTCAACCTCGAAAGCAGCACCTACAACAAAGTTACCAACACCACCACAGACCTCGGTGACAACTTTACCCAGTTTGGTCTTGCCGTGGTTCCTGGTCTGAACTACTCTTTCACCGACAAGATTTCCATGGACATCTATGTCAACCTGCTCGGCATCGCCCTCCAGATGAACACCGCCGACGGTTGGGGTGGTCACCAGTTTGGTTTCATCGCCAACATGGACGCCCAGAGCCTCAACGCTCACCTGAACAACTTCGCTATTGGCTTTAACTACGCTCTCTAATCCGCGACAGTTACCTACACTATACAAGGGTCTTCCTGTTTGGAAGGCCCTTTCTTGTTTTGCTCTTCCCTTACCTTTTTCTTACCCCAAAAAGAGGTCAGAAAGAGAGGAGTAAGAGAGGAGTAAGAGGGGAGTAAGAGTTACTGCTTATTTGATGCTGATTTACAGTACTTTACAAACCGACATAATTAAAAATACAAGTCATTGAAAAACAACGACTTGTATTTTTGCCATACCATATTTTAACAATATTTCACACAAACCAACAGTTTTTAAGCGTCGGCGAAAACTTTACCGTCTTTCAGCGTCACCTGCAGCTTGGTGTACTCGCTGTGGAAGTCGTTCTTCAGGCGGTCGAGGTAGCGGCGGCTCTCCCAATGGCACATGGGGAGGTCGTGCAATAGACAGTTTCCACAGGTCTCGGGCGTGGTGGCGGGCACCTCATCCTGCGTCAGTATCCACTCTAAGCACTCGATGGTCAGGCGACGCATCTCCTCAACCCCATAGTTACCCGTCATGATGACATACATGCCCGTCAGGCAACCCATGGGACCTACATACACCACATCCTCTTTCGCAGAGGAGTTGCGAAACCAAGTGGCCATCAGATGCTCCAAGCTGTGCATGGCAGCCGGAGCAACGGCAGGCTCACAGTTGGGCTCCGTGATGCGGAGGTCAAAGGTGGTAAAACCCTTGTCAATCCTCGACACATAGATGCCGGGCTTCAGGTGGGTATGGTCGATGGTAAAACTCTGTATTACTTCCATAGTAACGGTTAAAGGTTAACGGTTAAAGATTATAGGGTTTCCAAAAATTTCTTGACAAAATGGAAGGAGCGGTCGCACATGCTGGCGAGGAAGTCCTCCCACTGCATTTGATGATCATCGGTACGGCCGGGAGTGTCGCTGATGACACGCAAGCTGAGGAAAGGCACCTTCAACAGGTAGCAGGTCTGCGCAATGGCAGCACTCTCCATGTCGCAAGCCAGACCATCGGGGAAGTGGCGCTTGATGACGTTCTGCCGCTCACGGTCGGTAATAAACTGGTCACCGGTGCAAATCAGACCCGTTATCAAATGACCGTCGAAACCCTTGGCCACCTCGAGGGCGGTATCAATCAGATACGGATCAGCATCGTAGCGGGCAGGGAGGCCTTGCACCTGACCGAGGACCACAGCGTCGCCAGTGCTGCTTATGCCACCGCAATCCACATCATGGTAGACACTCTGCGTGGCGGCTAGCACATCCATCACCTGCGTCAGAGGGTCGATGCCGCCAGCCAAGCCGGTGCTGATTATGGCATCGGGGTGGTGTTCCTGCACCAGACGCATGGTACCCACAGCCGCATTAACCTTTCCGATTCCGCACTGCCACAGCACTATCTCGTTGTTACCCAAACGGCCTGTGTCGCCGCCCAAAGCATCGCGCATCTGGCGGTACTCGATATCCATTGCTATAATGACTCCTATCTTCATAATACCTTATTATTTATGTTGCAAAAATACTAAAAAAATGCCACTTCTCCGTCCTATGGGAAAATATTTTTTTTTAACATGCGTTATTTTGTTAAGACTAACCACTTTAACAATCACATCCCAAGACACAAACCCTCTGCTCATGAAACGCTGGATACGAATATTTATCATTACCATCTTCGCTTTCGCTGCCATCAGTCTGGTGTTGATCCAGTTCACCCAGACGAGGCGCACCGTCTCCATCAACGACAACATGTTCAATATCGGCGTCACCAACGCCATGGAGGCCGTCATCAAGGAGGTCAGCGGCACCCTGCTGCTGCCCGACGGTACACCCAGTCCCACCTTCCGCTACCAAGGACTTGATAGCCTCATCAGCCAGCACCTGCTAACCAACGGCATCGACATCCGTCCCGTCGTGGGCATCTACGACGAGGGTCAGAGCTCCCTACTCTTCGCCTCCGCTGCCGGACAAGAGCGCAACCTCGAGGACTCTCCCTATCGCTATGTCTTCACCCCTCAGAACAATGCCGGTTCCAACCAATACTACATCCTCCTCAGCTTTCCTTCGGCACAGCTCTTCCTCCAACGTAACTCCAACCTGTTGGCCTACGCCAGTCTCATCCTTATCACCATCATCATCGTCATGTTCTTTGTCTCCATCCGCGCCCTCACGGTGCAACGCAAGCTCGACACCATGAAGACGGAGTTCATCAACAACATGACCCACGAAATCAAGACTCCCTTAGCCACCGTCAGCTTAGCCTGCGAGATGCTGCGCGACGAGAGCATCTCCAACGATGAGGAGTCACGACGAAATTTCTTAGCAATTATCAACGACGAGAACCAGCGCCTGCGCGTCTTGGTGGACACCATCCTGCAGAGCGCCAAGATGTCGAAGAAGTCTTTCCGCATCAATCCCAAGGAGGTCGACGTGCATACTCTCATAGAGAAAGTGACGCAGAGTTTCCGCCTCACCCTCTCCAACCGCGGCGGCACCCTTGACACCCGTCTCGAGGCGGCGCCCTCGATTGTCGTAGCCGACGAGATGCACCTTACCAACCTTATCTTCAATCTCATCGACAACGGCATCAAATACTCCACCGGTGCCCCGCATATCACCGTAGCCACCTCGGTAGCCGACGGATGGTTTCGCCTCAGCGTCAGCGATGAAGGCATAGGCATCTCGAAGGACGATCAGAAGCATGTTTTCGAGAAGTTTTACCGTGTCTCCACGGGCGACATTCACAATGTCAAAGGCTTCGGCATAGGATTAAACTATGTGGCCCAGGTGGTCAAACTCCACCAGGGCCACATCAGTCTTGAAAGCGAACTTGGAAAGGGATCGACATTCACCGTCGCCCTCCCTACCAATTAAGGTTTGCTCACCTCACTATAAATTTTCCACTCTGACTGTTCAGGCGGTAGATATACACGCCTTTGGGCAGTGCGTCGACACGCAGCGTCACTTCTCCGGTGCCCGGCAGTACGCGACGTGTGGCAATCAGTTTGCCATCAATACCATAGATTTGCATGTCAGCAGCTATCTCCGTGGTATAGGGCAGCGCCACCGACAAAGCAGCAGGATTGGGATAGGCCGTACCCAGGACAGTGTTGTCCTCCACGTTGCGGATGGCCACATGGTTGTGACGGATGTTCGAATCCTCAGGAGGAATAACGCCGAAGAGGCAAGCCTGATCCACATTATAGTTATAACCCATCGAACTAATGCGCATATTATTATCGGCCAGATTAAAGAAGGCATTGCCAGAACCACCCCAGCCCCAGTTCATGTGATACATCTTTTCATTTTCTGTCTGGTAGCCGTCGACCACCCAGGCATGTCCAGCAGCATCGGCACCCGAACCTGTGGACGACGAACCACTCATGACGACCACATCACCATTCATCAAGTAACGACGGATTGTATTAAGGAAACTTGTATCATTGACGCCATTACGGGAACGATTGGAGCCTTGCTGATATTTAAATTTGGTTTTCATAATTGTATTGGCCTGAAACATATTGGTGCCACTGCCATCGGGATGATAATTCATATGGAGAGCCACACCAAGGCAATAATTCAGCATAGCCACCTGATGGATCTTCTCTGCCGAAGAAGTGGAAAGCAACCTATTGGGCATCAAGGAATAGTCGAACTGAACGGTATCCAACTTGATTCTCAGCGTCTGTGTCGTACCTTCGTCTGTATTTTGCCAATCATAAGACACTATTCCCTTGGGCTGTACAGGATACTCATAGTATTTGCACATCTGCGCCAAAGCAGTGGCCACACAGCCAGTTACCGAATAGCGCCCGTTAACCATGGGGCAGTAGAGATTGTAGGTAGGATTGTAGTCATCACCCTGATTCCACTCACTAGACATCAACTTAATACTCTGATTTTTTGTGCCATTCTTGAGGCTCTTGCTGGCGAGCGTGGTGTATTCCTCGCTGTCAGGATAGTCTCTCTCGGCATCCATAAGCTGGATATCAGCAATCACATTAGTATAACCCGTGAGCCACCAACGCATGTTGTCGGGGATATCACTCATGTCGAGCGAGCATTCCGTACTATAGGCGATGACGGGATCCATCACCGACGAGCCGGCGATGATAATCCATCCGCCACCATTCACGTTGAAGAGGTAAGCGGAGGCGACATTCATGTCGGGATTCTCAAACTGATAAGCCAGCGAGAGCTGCTCGGATGTAATTTTGTCGGTGCCACCGCCCATCTGGTAGGATATGTAATAGGCACCGATAGCTTTCGCCTGGTCGACGGTGACATTGTCGGCCTTGGCAACGCTGCCGAGGAAGGCCATCGACAGCATTAACAATGAAGAGATTACCTTTTTCATATTGGATTCCTTATTTTAATTTTCTGTACCGTTTTGAAGTGCAAAAATACACTTTTTTTCAGACATACAAGAATATTTTTATGACTTTAATATTATTTAAGTACTCGTGTCAACGTTTTTCTTGCACGGTTTCATGCCAAAGGCATGTCCCTCTCATTCTGCCTGACCTTATAGTGGTCACGGCCTGCGACCTTGAGGAGCAAACCACCGACGGAAGTCTGACCCCCTGAACTCATCCTCCCTTTATGACTCTCGAAGAGAGCCTCCCCTTCTGTCACATACAGCCGATGCTTATATTGGGAGTGTCTCTTCGAGACGCGTCTTTCTTCAGTATCCTACCGCCCTACACTTCCGTGTGAGATTACCAAGGGCAAGTCTCTTCGAGGCTTTTAAAACAAACCACTCCCTTCCGTTCGGAAAGGAGTGGTACAAATCAGTCAAGGATTCTTTTATTCGGCCACAACCTCGATGGTGAGCTCGGCCTTGATGTCCTTGTAGACATTGACCTTGGCAGCAAAGGTGCCGACGGTCTTGATGGCGTCGACCACGATGTTCTTGCGGTCGATGTCGTAGTTGTGCTGTTCTTTCAGAGCCTCGGCAACCATAATGTTGCTGACACCACCGAAGAGCTGTCCGTTTTCGCCGACCTTGGCGATAATCTTCACGGTCTTGCCGTTGAGAGCAGCCTGCTGGGTCTCGGCGTTCTTGCGGAGAGCCTCTTCCTTATGGGCGCGCTGACGCAGGTTCTCAGCGTGGATCTTCTTATTGACGGGGGTGGCGATGATAGCCATGCCCTTGGGAAGAAGATAGTTGTTGGCATAGCCGTTCTTCACTTTGACGATTTCGTCCTTGTAGCCCAGGTTGGCCACATCTTGTTTCAGTATGATTTCCATCTATCTTTCCTCCTATTATTATTTGAGACAATCGGCGACGTAGGGCATCAGGGCGATATGACGGGCGCGCTTGATAGCCTGCGACACTTTCTTCTGGTACTTGTTCGAGGTGCCGGTGATGCGACGGGGCAGAATCTTGCCCTGCTCGTTGACGAACTTCAGCAGGAAGTCGGCATCCTTATAGTCAATATATTTAATACCGAGCTTTTTGAAGCGGCAGTATT
>JAEEGK010004579.1_pt1 | contig 33797 bp, 18 predicted proteins | sample 8958771 | NCBI WGS metagenome assembly JAEEGK01 (sample SAMN16246547, study PRJNA631951) | gut metagenome | biome: gut microbiome; feature: rumen; material: SC-attached | host: Bos | place: Iran: Karaj | collected 2018-10 | reverse complement strand
AAAACTTGCCGTTGGCTATCTTGCTGATGAAGGAGGCGAATTCGGGTTCGTCGTCTTCGTTGAATTTTTTCATTTCGATAATAGATTAATCGTTAATACACAATTACTTCTTCTCGCGGAATATCACTTGGTCGATAAGGCCGTATTCCTTGGCTTCTTCGCTACTCATCCAAAAGTCGCGCTGGGCGTCCTTTTCGATTTGCTGCACGGTCTGTCCGGTGTGGTACGAAAGGATTTCGTAGAGGTCCTGTTTGGTACGTAGCACCTCCTTTACGGCGATGTCGATGTCGGAAGCCTGACCGCCGGTGTATCCCGAAGGCTGATGAAGCATTATGCGGGAATGTTTGAGCGCGTAACGCTTGCCTGTGGCACCCGCTGCAAGAATCACCGCTCCCAACGACGCCGCGATGCCGGTGCAGATTGTGGAGATTTTGCAGGAGATGTACTGCATAGTGTCGTAAACTCCAAGGCCGCCATATACGCTGCCGCCGGGTGTGTTGATGTATATCTGGATGTCCTTGGACGGGTCGGAAGATTCGAGGAAGAGGAGTTGCGCCTGAATGATGTTGGCGACCTCGTGGCTGAGTTCTGTGCCAACGAAGATGATGCGGTCGGCGATGAGACGCGAGAATACGTCAACCTCGCGGAACGGCATATCGCGCTCCTCGATGACAGAGCGAGTCATATTGGTAATCTCGCCCGCGTACTGGTCGAATGTATTGCTGTTGATTCCACGGTGATGGACAGCGTATTTCCTAAATTCGTTGTGGTCTGTGATGACGTGCATAGTATTAGTTTTTATTATAAAAACAACAAAAGAGTATCCCAACGGGGAAAGGCCTTCGCAGCCCCTGCCGACGGAATACCCTCTTTTGTATCTTATTGATTGTTTGGCAGGCGAGACGCCTACATTCCACTATTCAAACAATTTGCCGAAGTCCTCGTAGGAAATCTCCTGTTGAGTGAGGGTTGCCTTTTCCTTGATGAGGGCGGTGAGTTTTTCGCTCGTTACCTGATTGCGAATCATACTGCGATCCTGATTCTTGGCGAGGCGTTCCTTGGCGATGTTGTCGAGGGCGTCGGCAGGTATCTGCGATGCGTGTACGCCGTAACGTGCAAATTCTGCCATCACCAACTTCTTGGCTTGGTCGAGTTCCTCGTCGGCAGAAACTTCGATGTTGTTGTCTTTTACGAGTTTGTTTTCGATGAGGTTCCACTTGATGTCGCCTTCGAGGTTGGGGAAGTTTTCGTTGAGTTTGGCTTCGTCCCAATCCTTGTATTGTTCGAGGTTGAGCATCCAACGCTTCATAAACTCAACCGGCACGTCGAAGTTGGCGGCTTTGGTGAGTGCGTCCTTTGCGTCGATGAAAATCTTGTAATCGCTCTCGTGAGAGTAAGATTCCTCAAACTGACGGTAGATTTCAGCGCGGAGTTCGTCCTCGTTGTGAACCTTGTCTTCACCGAAGAACTTGTCGTAAATCTCCTGTGTGAGTTCGCCCTTGACGAAGTTGGAGATTTCGTCGATTTTGAAAGCGAAATTGGGGTTCACTGTATTGAAATCGAGCATATTGTTGCCGAGCATAGCCTTAGCCTCTGCCTCTTTGAACACTTCTTTGAGGTCAAACTGGATTTCGTCGCCAGCCTTCTTGCCCACGAACTTAGCCTTCTGGTCGGCGTTTTCGATGCGGCTTACGAGCATTGAGGTCTTGTTGGAGAGGCCTTCGTCGTTGCGGGTGCCGTCTTCCTTCACCTGATATACTTCGCCTTTGAGCAACGACTCCTCGTCGGAAGCCTCACGGGTCTCGTGCTTGCCGGCTGCGTTGCGGTAACTCTCCATAGCGCGGTTGATGTCCTCGTCGGAAGGTTTGATGACGTACTGAGTGAGCGAAAGGCTATTGTCGAGAGCCACGTCAAACTTGGGCGCGAGAGCGAGGTCAAAATAGAAAGTGAAGTCCTCGTCCTTCTCAAAATCCACTTCGGTCTTCTCCCTTGTGGAGGGCAACGGCTCGCCGAGATAATCTACTTTGTTGTCTTTGAGGTAGTCGAAGAGTGCCTTAGAGAGCACCTTGTTGACCTCCTCCGCCATCACGGGGTGGAGGTACTGCCTCTTAATCATACCCATAGGAGCCTGTCCGGGACGGAATCCACGGACGTTGGCGTTTCTTCTAATCTTCTTCAACGAATCGTTCACCTGAGCCTCGTAGTCGGCCTTGGCGAGAGTAATCTTTATTGTGGCGTTAAGCGCATCAATGTTGTTCTGAGTGATTTCCATTTGTAAATTAATACTGTATATTAAAAAAATAAGACCACTGCAACTTCACGTGTCAGCGGTCTTATACCTTGTACGGATGAAGGGACTCGAACCCCCACGCTCGAAAGCATAAGATCCTAAGTCTTACGCGGCTACCAATTACGCCACATCCGCATCGAGAAGTACGCCGCAAAAATACTGTTTTTTTGCAAGATGTGCAAATTTTTATGTCATAAATTTTGTTTATTTTTTTAGGTTTTAATACAACACACTATCAATCAGCATATTGCAATTATATTAATTATACATATATATTAAAGGTGTGTTAACTTCAAAAAAAATCGCCAAAAAATGTGCGGTGAATGAAAATTTTTGCTTATCTTTGCGCCCAAATTATCAAAGCAATATTATAATAATTATCAACACTTAACAAATGCAATTAGAGAAACTTAGGAACTTCGGTATAGCCGCGCACATCGATGCCGGTAAGACTACCACCTCGGAGCGTATTCTTTTCTACACCGGAGTAAACCGCAAGATTGGTGAAGTACACGATGGCGCAGCCACGATGGACTTTATGAAACAGGAACAAGAGCGCGGCATCACCATTCAGAGTGCCGCTATCTCCGCACATTGGAAAGGATACGACCTCAACCTTATCGACACCCCCGGCCACGTGGACTTCACGATGGAGGTGGAGCGTTCTATGCGCGTTGTCGATGGTTTGGTTTCCGTATTCTGTGCAGTGGGCGGTGTTGAGCCTCAGAGCGAAACCGTATGGAATCAGGCTGAGAAGTACCGCGTGCCCCGCGTTGCTTACGTCAACAAGATGGACCGCTCGGGTGCCGACTTCGACTCGGTTGTAAAGCAGATGAACGACATCCTCGACGCTAAGCCCGTCAAGATGGAAGTTCCCTGTGGCTCTGAGGACGAGTTCTACGCCGTAATCGACGTCGTAACCGGCAAGTGCTACAAGTTCGTTGACAAGGAGTACGAGGAAATCCCCCGTCCCGCCGAGTACGAAGACGAGTACAAGCAGTGCCGCGACATTCTCTTGGAGAAGGTAGCCGAGGTTGACGAGAGCCTGATGGAAAAATATTTCAGCGACCCCGAGACCATCACCGTGGAGGAAATCAAGAAGGCTGTCCGCAAGGCAACCATCAACTTGCTGTTCACCCCCGTATTCTGCGGTTCGTCCTATAAGAACAAAGGTATCCACTTCGTGCTTGACGCCGTAGTTGACTACCTCCCCTCCCCGCTCGACCTTCCCGATGTTCACGGCAAGGATCCCGACGACGAGAGCAAGACCATCATCGTAAAACCGACCGAAAACGCACCCGTTGCGGCTTTGGCATTCAAACTCATCAACGACCCCTTCGTAGGTCAGCAGGTATTCACCCGCGTATTCCAGGGCGTCATCAAACCCGGTATGACTCTCGAAAACTCCAACAAGGGCAAGAAAGAGCGTATCGGCCGTATCTTCAAAATCAAGGCAAAAGACCGCGTTGAAATCGAGGAAGCCGTAGCAGGCGACATCGTTGCCCTCATCGGCTTGAAGGAAACCAAGACCGGCGACACCCTCTGCGACGAGGATCATCCCGTATTGTTGGAATCCATCTCCGTTCCGCCGCCAGTAATCCAGTTGAAGGTATCCCCGAAAAACAAGAAGGATCAGCAGAAGATGGGCGAGGCACTCCACAAACTCGCAAACGAGGACCCCTCGTTCACAGCATCTTACGACGAGGAGACCAACGAGACCGTCATCGCAGGTATGGGCGAGTTGCATTTGGAAATTATGGTTGACCGCTTGAAGGAAGAGTTTAAACTCGACGTTGAAGTCGGCGAACCCTCAGTTGCTTACCGCGAGACCTTCCTCGAAGAGAAGGACACCGAATACAAGTACGCTAAGCAGTCGGGTGGTAAGGGTCAGTTCGCTTACATCAAGATGATTATGACCCCGAATCCGGGCAAGGGCTACGAGTTCGAGAACACCGTCAAGGGTGGTCACATCCCCGGCGAGTTCATTCCTTCGGTTGACAAGGGTATCCAGAAGACCTTGGAGAAAGGCGTATTGGCAGGCTTCCCTGTTGTGGACGTTAAAATCAACCTCTACGACGGTGGCTTCCACCCGGTTGACTCCTCCGACTTCGCATTCCAGACCTGTGCTTCTATCTGTTTCAAGGAGGCATTTATGAAGGCTCACCCCGTATTGCTCGAACCCGTGATGAAACTCGAAGTAATCACTCCCGACGAGTATATGGGCGACATCATCGGCAACCTCAACAAGCGTCGTGGCCGCATCGAGCAGCAGGGTCCTCACCCGCACCGCAAGGGCTTGACCGAAATCAAGGGCTTCGTTCCTTTGGCTGGTATGTTCGGTTACGCCAACGACCTCCGCAACATTTCTTCCGGCCGTGCCAACTTCTCGATGGAGTTTGCACAGTACGAGCAACTCAATGCCGCTACCCAGGAAGAAGTATTGAAGAAACTCGCTCAGAAGCGCGAGCAAGAGGCCGCTAACAAGTAGTTTTTTGACCTAATCTTATAATTTTTCGGGGGTTTACACGCCCCGACTTTGATTTTTCACCCCTATTGGGGTTAGGTTTCCAACGAAGCGCATCACAACACTTCGGAAACCAAGTCCTGAAAGGACGTTATAAAAAAGTCGGGGTGTGTAAACCCCCGAAATTTTTGTAAAAAGAGATATATTTTATTTTGGATTTCAACTATTTTTAAGACAAAACAACTATATAAATTTACATTTTTTTACAAATCTGATTTATATGTGCGGAAAAATATGAAAAGACCGTATTTTTCCGCACATAAAAATCAAAAATCTGTTTTATATTTTTTAACAAACAAAAAATCTGTAACTCTTAGAAACGTGTTTTTTTGCCGAGGTCGCGAAAACATTTTTGAGATAGTTATAGCAAATTATTCCGCCACGAAATGATAATTTTGCGTTTCGTGGCGGAATAATTTCAAAATTATTTCGCCACGAAACATATTTTTTGTATCTTCGTGGCGGAATAATTTTTGGTACTATGAAGAGTCTTATTATAGGTAGAAAATTGGAACAGAATAAGTTACAGGAATTGTACGATTCTGAAACCGCCGAATTTCTTGTGGTTTACGGCCGCAGGAGAACGGGAAAAACATATTTGATACGCGAGTATTTCGAGGACAAGTTTACATTCTTCCATACCGCGCTTTCGCCGTTTGAGATGGCAGACAACGACGAACTATTGGCGAAACAACAACTCAGCCGTTTTGCCGATTCGCTCAGGTCGTTTGGAAGCCTTACGCCTGGAACGCCCGAAGATTGGTTTGAAGCGTTTGACCGCCTCAAAGAATTGCTTGCCAAACAGCCAAAGCGCAAACGTATGACAGTTTTCATCGACGAACTGCCGTGGCTCGACACGCCGCGCTCCAATTTCATCACCGCATTTGAACATTTTTGGAACAACTGGGGAGCAGGACGGCACAATCTGTTCCTGATTGTCTGCGGCTCTGCCACATCGTGGATTGCCAACAAATTGCTCAACAACACCGGCGGCTTGTACGGACGCTCCACCTGCGAAATGCAGTTAACACCCTTCACGCTGCACGAGTGCGAAAAATTCTATCAAAAGAAGGGGCTTGTATTCGACCGTTACGACCAATTGCAGGCGTATATGATAACAGGCGGCATACCTTATTATATGTCGTATTTCCAAAAAGGACTGAGCCTCGCACAAAACATCGACAATCTTTTCTTCAAGACCGACGGCAAACTCACCAACGAATTTGAAAGACTTTATGGTTCGTTGTTTGTTGATACTCAAAAATATATATCCGTTGTAAAAATCCTCGGCAGCAAACGCGACGGCCTCACACGCAAGGAAATTGCAGAACAACTCTCTCTAAACTCCGGCGGCGGACTCACCGAAATTTTGCGGGCTTTGCAAACAAGCAATTTCATTATGCAATACAACGCTTTTGGCGATTCCAAACGCGAAGTACGGTACAAACTTATCGACTTATTTTCGTTGTTTTACCTGTATTTCAACGAGTTTCACAAAGTTGACAATCCAACATTTTGGGCTGACAACGTAAACTCGCAACAACTCAACACTTGGCGCGGACTCGCATTTGAGCAAGTATGCTTTGTACATAAAGACCAAATCAAACGCGCCTTAGGCATCAGCGGCGTCGGCACACGAATAATGCCTTGGCGCACCACCGGCACCGACGGCGTACAGATTGATATGATTATCGACCGTGACGACAGGGTGGTCAACATCTGCGAAATGAAGTATTCAAAGGGGGAATTTGTGATTGACAAGGATTACGATATGAAACTACGTCGCAAGATTCAGGCATTTGAGAATATTGCCGAAGCCGCCAAAATTCGCAAAAACCCGCACCTTACAATCATCACCACATACGGACTTCAAAAAAACGCATACAGCGGACACGTGCAGAGATGTGTTACGATGGATGATTTGTTTGAATAAAAAAAAAATCCGTAACCCTTGAAAACGTGTAGAATCAGCACTTCCGTAACCCTTGAAAACGTGTATAAAATATATTTGCGTAAGTCTTGAAAACGTGTTATATTTGCATCGTCATAACTCTTGAAAACGTGAAATATGGAATTAAGACGAAAATTTTACGATAAACTTGTCAAATGGAAGACGACATCGCAAGGCACTACCTCAATGCTGATTGAGGGAGCAAGGCGCGTAGGCAAAAGTTACGCAGCAACTGTTTTTGCAAGGGACAATTATAAATCACACATAATCATAGACTTTGCAAACATTGACCCGGCGGTAAAAGCGATTTTTGAAAACAACTCCACAGATTTGGATTTGTTTTTCAACAAATTGTCAGCGTTTTATGGCGTCAAACTTCACAAACGCGAAAGTCTGATTGTCTTCGACGAAGTGCAACTCTACCCCAAAGCGCGTCAGTTGACCAAATATCTTGTTGCCGACGGACGGTATGACTATCTTTTGACAGGTTCATTGATTACACTCAAACAAAATGTTGAAAACATCGTCATACCATCAGAGGAAGAAAGTCTTACGATGCATCCACTTGATTTTGAGGAGTTTTTGTGGGCAATTGGCAATGACGTAATGGCTGATTACATAAAGGAATGTTTTAGAAACAAAACCCCGCTCGGACAAGCAATGCACCGCAAGGCAATGGACTATTTCAAGCAATATATGTTGGTGGGCGGTATGCCGCAAGCCGTGCTTGAATATGCTCAAAATCACGACTTTGAACGCACCGACGCCGTAAAACGCAGGATATTGAAACTATACCGCAACGACATATCCAAATTTGCAAAAGGCTATGAATCAAAAGTTTCAGCCATTTTTGATGAGATTCCTTCGCAACTTTCCAAACACGAAAAGAAATTCAACCTCGCATCACTCACAAAAAATGCTCGAATGCGCGATTACGAAGATGCATTTATGTGGCTTGCAGATTCCAAGGTTGTCAATCCTTGTTTCAACAACACAGACCCAAACCGTGGACTTGGTCTCAATATGGAACAAACGTCGCTAAAATGCTATATGGCAGACACAGGACTCCTTTTCAGCCTTGCGTTTTCCGAAACTGAGATTATGGACAATGAGGTTTACAAGTCGATACTGTTTGACAAACTTCACCTCAATGAGGGTATGTTTATGGAAAACATTGTTGCACAAATGCTTGTATCGTCGGGCAACCGACTGTTTTTTTACTCAAAAAATTCGCGTGAAGATGCCAACGACCGTATCGAAATTGATTTTCTGATTGCCGAAGGGCGCAAAATTGCACCTTTGGAAATCAAATCAGCACGTTACCAACAGCACGTTTCGCTCGACAAATTCACAGCGAAATACAAAGAACGCATCGGCAGCAAATACATTGTCTATACCAAAGATTTGATGGTAAACGACGGCGTCACATTCATTCCCCTGTATATGACAAGCCTCATATAGCACATACCCTCTCAATCTCCGCCAATTCATCTGCACTCAGCGGTTCAATTCCAACGATTCCGGCATTGTCGATGATTTGCGAGGGGCGGCTTGCGCCGATGAGGACGCTTGTGAGGTCTGAATCCTTCAAAACCCACTTCAACGCCAACTGCGACAATGTGCAGCCGTGATTGACGGCAATTTGATTGAGGGCTTTTACTTTTTGCAAAACGGAATCAGTGATGTCGTTGGGTTTCAGGAATTTACCACTCTTGACGGCGCGGCTGTCGTCGGGAAGTCCGTTGAGATAACGGTCGGTGAGCAATCCCTGCGCAAGCGGTGAAAAGGCGATGATGCCCTTGCCGAGAGTGCGGGCGGTGGCTTTGAGACCGTTTTTCTCGATTGTACGGTCAAAGATGCTGTAACGGTTTTGATTGATGATAAAAGGTGTGTGCAACTCCTCCAAAATCGCCGTCGCCCGCGCCAAAGTTGCACCGTCGTAGTTGGAAATGCCCACATACAACGCCTTGCCGGAGCGGACAATTTGGTCGAGGGCGAGCATAGTCTCCTCCAAAGGAGTTTCGGGATCCATCCTGTGATGATAAAAAATGTCAACGTACTCCAATCCAAGGCGTTTGAGGCTTTGGTCGAGGCTTGCAATCAAGTATTTGCGGCTGCCAAAATCACCGTAAGGACCGGGCCACATATCGTAACCGGCTTTTGTGGAAATTATCAACTCGTCGCGCAGACCGCCGAATGTGTCGCGAAGAATCTTGCCAAAATTAGCCTCTGCCGAGCCATATACAGGGCCATAATTGTTGGCGAGGTCGAAGTGCGTGATGCCAAGGTCGAAGGCTGTGCGGCACATCGAGACCATATTGTCGTAGTTGTCAACAGAGCCGAAATTGTGCCACAGACCAAGCGACACGGCGGGGAGTTTCAATCCGCTTTTGCCGACGCGATTGTACGTCATCGTGGAGTAGCGGGCGGGGGATGGAGTGTAAGTTGCCATAAAACGTCAATTATTTTGCAACGCCTTGCGGCGTTGTTTTTTTGAAACAAAAATTACCGTCAATTACACGAAAATTACCGTCATTTATTTTATAAACGAAAATTTAAACGAATTAAAATGAATTAAAACGAATTTTTGGTAATTCGTTCAAATTCGTTTTAATTCTCGTTCAAGAAAAATTATCGTCAATTATCGAAAAATTATCGGTAATTATCGTTCTAAAAATAGACGCATAAAGGCGGCTACCGTTTAAAGCCACAGCAGCAATTTTGCCAAGCCGAATCCAAAGTAAGTGCCAATTGCGTAGCCGAAAAGTCCAACGGCGATGCCGGGGCCTATGACAGCCTTGTTGTGAAGTACGCCTCCCATCACAGGCGCAAAGGGCGGACTGCATATCAACGAAATACTCGATGTGAGCGTCGTATCGGTGTCAACACGCATTATCGCATTGAACAATACGTGCAACACAAACGAGCCAAACGTTACTATCGCAGAGAAAATTAAGAGGTTGGAATCAACTTCCGAAAGAACTTTGAGGCTCACTTGCGACGCCACCGCCACGCTGAAAATCAAGATGAAAAACGTGCCGAGTTCAAAAGTGCGCTTGATGGCGCGGACACGCTTGTTGATGGAGGCGATTATCGACAACAGCGATATTGAGAGAATGAACACCGATTGAAACGCCTCTTTTGGGAACAACATTGCGATGCCCGCGCCGAGGATTATGATTATTACAGACAATAGCAATGCTCTGCCAAGGTCTTTGAGATTGTCGCGGCGAAAAAGACCGAGGAAAAGTTCGTTGTCGTGGTTTTCGATTTTGAGGTCGATGTCCACCTTTTCGCGGTCGTCCTTGAAGGCTGGAAGTATCAGTCCAAGTGTTTTTTTACCAAAAACAATCACAAAAAACAGATAAATCGCGCTCAAAACCATACAGTAAGCCGACACAACGCCGAATGTTTTGTCATCGACACCGAGAGCCGTCTTCACAGAGGCGATGTTGACGTCGCCGCCAGTGTATTTGCCCGACAACATACCGCCCACCGCCGAATACAACTGAGGGTCTTCGCGTCCAAAAATCACAAAACCAATCACGACAGACAACGCACACGCCGCCAGCCCACCTCCCATCGATTTAAGGAACGGCGGAGCAAGCCGCGTCCAAGACTTGATGTCGGCAGAAAAAAGCATCAGTGGAATAGCAAACGGCACAGCCACCGACACGATGGAATTTTGCAGGGCGTGCGTAGCCTCATCGTCGGGAATAATGCCCGCAAGGCCAAGCGCACAGCCAAAAATATACACCAAAATGATGCTGCCCACCTTGTTGAGGACTGGGAATCTGTAAGTAAGCCACAATACCAACAGCGGCAGCAAAATGCAAGTAAGGATGATTAACATAATCAAAAATTGTATTTATAAAAAAACCGCCTGCAAAATTAACAAAAAAAGCCGCAATTTTTTACGATTGCGACTTTTTTTTACTAAACATAAAATGATTGGAATTACTTCAATGCGTCAACGAGTGTGCGGAATCCCTCGGTACGATTGTAGTTTTCGTCCCAAACACCAAGCGTTGAGGCGAAAGTGATGCCGTAGCGTTGAGATTCGGGTACTTGATTGTAGGCTGCAAGTGCTTTGTTGAGACTTGCGGCATCGGCTATCGAGAGGATATTGAACCTAATCGTCTTTCCAGTGGCGGCGAGGTCGGAGAATACCGAAGAAAGGTCGGTATCTTCTTTGACAGCAACCGCTACGTTGATGCCGTCCACGCCGGAGGCTTTCACGATGTCGATGAAGGAAGCGCGAATATCCGCATCTTCAAGGCCACTTTCGCTGAGGAAAAGTTTTGCCGAAGAGTTGGCGGCGCGGGCATACTTGACGGCGGAGGTTACGTAACCGCTGCCGAGAACTTTGTTCCAGATGACGCTCTTGTTGGAAGCGGGATTTTCAACCACTGTCCACGTTGCAATGTCTGGATTGTCGGTCACTACTGTGGTTACGTAGTTGTTGATTTCGGATTCGGCGATTTTCTTGGTCTCGTCCGAATATTTAAGTTCGATGACACCGCCATTATTTTTGATGGCACCCACTTGGCAATCCAAAAGCAAGAACTCAGAAAAGCCTTCTGTCGAATTGGTGAAGCGGATTATGTAGTTGCCATTGTTATCAATGGTAAAGGGCAGTTCGCCAGAGGTAGCCGCCGAAAGGTCTGCCGACTTGTTGCCATCGGCGTTGGGTGCAGCATCCATAACGTCCGACGCTGCGACAGTATTGCCCGACGCATCAAGGATTTCCACCTTGAATTTGGGTGCGCCCTTCCAGGCAGCCATTGCAAACGCCAATTTGTATTGACCAGGAGCCAACGTTAGCGGGCAGTCGGGCTGCGAACCATATTCAGCGGTTTTTACGCGCCAATATAAGCCCTTGTTCTGGAAGCCGCCAAAGCCTTCGAATGTCCTCGCGCCACTTGCGTAAGTGTTGGGATATTCGTGGATTTCGCCATCCTGGTCGCAACGCCAGCCAAGCGGCACCATACCTTCGGCGAAATTGTCGCCGCCGAGAAGTTCGATGGTTTCAGCCGTAGTCATAGGAACTTCTACGTCGTTCTTTTCAGCGACAATCTTGGTATTGAGGTATGCGGAATTGACATCTCCGTTCAGGAGCGAATGACCATAGACAGAGATGTTGTGCTCCTTGGCGAATCTGATGGCTGCATCCAAGTCATCGAGTTTTGCACTCACCACGCCGTCTTCATTTACAAGTTTTGCGTGCGAAAAGACGCCGCTCAATGTGATTTCGTTGAAATTGTGGGTGGTGAGGGTGGTAGCCGTGCCGTGCTCGTTGAAAACAGACAGGTCGAGAGTGTTGCCGACTTTGAACGACGGGGACACGTAGTCAAGCAGCGTTCCATACGCAGCAAGTTGCTCAGCCAGTACTACCTCCTCAGACTTTTCGACATCGAAGCCAGCGACGTTGTCCTCTGCACACGAAGCAAGGCAGAGAGATGCAACGATTATGTATGAGAGATGTGTGTTCTTCATAATTGACATTGTTTATTATTCTTCTGTTACTTCAAATGTTTCTGGTACTACGCCACGGTACTTGACATTGAGGGCAACGTTTTTGGTCTCGTTGATGCCCAAGGTAGAGTTGGTGGCGGTGAATTTCAGATATACAGTGTCGGGGTGCTTGGAGCCGAGCATCTGTGTGGGATCCTGCGATACAAAACTTACCGTGCCGTCAACTGAGTACCCCTCGGTATTAGTTGTGATTTTGCCGGAAGCAAAGTCGAGGGTCAGATCGCAAGGGTAAGAATTGCCGCTGCCATCTTTGAGCGGATAACTTATCAGAGCCTTGTCGATGTCGATGGTGGTAATCTTGAACTCCTCGTCCTTGTCTGCATCGTTTTCCTTCTGCCTAACATATACGGCGTGGTACGCATTGATGTACTTGACGGCGTACAGGGTGAAGTTTTTGGCGGAGATAATCGAATCTACACCTGTTGCATTGGACATCTTGACCGGAATCACATAGTGTTTGGTCAGCGAGAGCGGGTCGTTGAAGAATGCGTCGGTGAGTTGCACCTCCACGGAGGCGGTTATCTCACCCTTGGGAATCCTGATAGAATTGGACGCCAATGTGTAGTAGTTGGACGGCATCGGCGTAACGTCGGAGCCATTATCCTTGAATTTGAGGCCGTTGCAGAGCGAATTGTCCACTGCAATATCCACGGTGATGTCCCTCGGATTGTCGTATGCGCCGCCCATTGTGGCAGAGATATAGACCTTGTGGGCGTTGTCGTTGGTGAGATCCACGTAGTCGTCGTTACCGAGTTCGACGGTGCGCACGGGATACTGCTTGGCGAAATAGACAGTCTGTGTCTCAAAATCAGGGAAGTCTTTGTCTTTGCTGTCGCAGGAAGCGAGGAACATCGGCAGACACAAGCCCATCAACAATATTTTGTTCAAATTTGTCATAATTTCTTGTTATTTACGGATTGTTAAAAAAAACTACTGCCAACCGTCGTTCTGTTTAAGGTTGCCGTATTTCATTGTTTCGGAATAAGGAATAGGACCGTAAGTCATATAATCCTTAAAGTCGCGGACTTCCACATCGCCTTCTGCACCACGAGCGGTCTCGTTGATGTTGGCGTTCCAGCGGCGGAGATCCCAGAAACGAAAACTCTCAAAACAAAGTTCGAGGCGGCGTTCGTTGCGGATGAGTTCGCGCATCTTGTCCTTGCTGCCGGCGCACTCTTCGAGGTACGGGTCGGCGGCGTCGATGCCAGCACGCTGACGGATTGCCTTGATAACGTCGTATGCGCTGTATGTATGAGAACCCGAAGCCTTGGGACCCCAAGCCTCGTTGGCAGCCTCAGCATAGTTGAGGAAAATCTCGGTGAAACGAGCCCTCGGCGTGATGTGACGCTGACCTGACTTGGAAGCAGGGTTGCAATTGACATCCATACGGAGGCGTTTTTTCATATAGTAGCCTGTGCGGGTGGAGCGTTTTTCGATTTTGTCGATGGCATCGTCAGTACCCGAATTTCTGGTGGTGAAGATGTCGGTATTGCCCACACCGGCCTTGCTGCCGTCGTGAATGATGTAGAGGTCGAGACGCGGGTCGCGGTTTGCAAACGGGTCGGCGGGGTCGTAGCCAGATGCTGGGTCGCTGATAGGACGACCGTTAATCATCGGGAATGCATCCACGAGATTCTGGGTGGGATTGATTCTGCCGTTGCCAAAGAGCGAGGGCGGGAAGTTGTCGTCTTCCTGGGCGGTGTTGTTGTCAGAATAATTCTCCCTCCAAATAATCTCTGCCGGGTTGGAACCTTCCGCAATGGCAGAAAGTGCGGCATTGTCGGCATAATAGATGGTGCCATTGGGCGCGAGGCCCTCTACACCGCCTACGAAGTCGATTACCTTGGCGGCGGCATTGGCGGCATCCTCCCACGATGCGCCTTCGCCAAATGCGGGGCTTGCAGCGAGGAGCGTGAGTTTAGACTTGTAGGTGTCCACAATCAAGCCGTCCACGAGTTGACGAGCCACATTGCCCATAGCACGATTGTAGAGGTTGGGGTCGTCCACCATCGACTGGAACTTGGCGGGGACGTCGTTGATGTCAGTATAGTCCATATAAGTCATAGGCAGGAGGTCAGCCGCCTTGTCGAGGTCGGCGAGTGCCTTCTGCACGCACTCCTGGAACGTGGAACGCTGAACATTGAAGTTGCCATTGACATCAAGGAACTTGTCGAACATCTGCACGCCGAGCAAACTGCCGCCCGACTTGCCTGCGTGGGCGCGGAGCAGGTAGTAGAGGTGGATGCCCCTCAGAGCGTATGCCTCGCCTTCGTAACGGCGTTGCAAGAGAGCGTTCACAGTTTCGTTCTTGACGTAGCGTTGGCCCTGCATATTTTCGAGAAACAGGTTGACGTACTGGATAGCGGCGTAAGAGCCAGCCCAACGCGACAACGGGTCGTTTTCGGAAGTCCACGAGCCGGTAGCGATTTTGAGGAAGTTGTTGTCGTAATCGTTGCAAACAGCGTCGTCTGTGGCAAGTTCGCTGTTGTCGTAATACGACGGGAGCGATGTGTAGGCGTCCACGAGGAAACCATGCACAGAGGCGGATTCCGTTTTGACCTGTTCGAGATCCTTGGTATTCTCAATGGCGGGGTCCACGAGGTCGTCGCACGCAAAGAGCGGGAACCCCATGATGCCTATCGCCAAAAGTTTGCATATATTGTTTTTGAAAATCATGGTTGCGTGTTTTTTTAGAGGTTAACTTTTACTCCGAAATTGAAGAAGCGGCACTGGGGCATCGAGCCGATTGCCATCTCCATATATTCGCGTTCTTTTGCAAACATCAAAAGGTTTCTGCCGTTGAAATATACGCTTACACCTTTCACTACCTTGCCTTCAAACCATTCTGCCGGCATATCGTATGTGAGTTGTACCGTAGAGAGGTTAAACTGGTTGGTGCTGTACTTCCAGAAAGTGGAGTTGCGGAGGTTGTTGGAATTGTTGCCGGTGGTAAGGCGGGGATAAGAAGCCGTGCTGGCTGTCTCTTCCGTCCAGCGTCCACGAACTACCTCGCTGTACTTGCTGCTGCCGTTGATCCAGTAGTAACCGTTGTTCTTGAAGCCGATTGCGCCAGCCTGACCAGTGCCAAGGGCAAAGAACGTGAAGTTTTTCCAATTGAGGGTGAGGTTGATGCCGTAGAAGAATTTAGGCGAATAAGAACCAAGATCCACTTCGTCCTTGCCGTCGATGATGCCGTCGCCGTTCTGATCCTTGTATTTGAGGTCGCCGGGCTTCACTTCACTAAAAGTCTGGGTAGCGTGAGCGTCGATTTCTGCCTGATTCTGGAAGAAACCTTCGCACTCGTAACCCCAAGCAGTAGAGAGGTCTTTGCCCTGACGGTTGCGATAAGCATCGGCGTAATATTCGTCACGCTTCTTTGCCTCGGTGTTTTGAGCCATGCCAACGAAACCAAGCGATGTCTTCATCTCGCCAAACTGCTTGTTGAAATATACGCTGAAATCCACGCCCTTCCTCAAATCCTGGTTGTAGTTGGCGTTGGGGAGGAAGCTGCCGATGTTGTTGAAGTACGAAGGATAGATGGTGGAACCGCCGTTGGTTACAAGACCGTCGGTGAGCTGATTGAAGTAGTTGACCTCGAAGGTGAACATATTGTCAAACAAGCCACCTTCCAAACCAATGCGGAATTCCTTGCGCTTGATGAAATCGAGATCCTTGTTGTCGCCGCGCTGAGATGCAGCTGCCCAGCCGCCCTGTGTTGCGTCCTGCCACTGATACCATTTGCCGCTTGCGTTGTAAGAGCCTTGGTACATGTACCATTCATTGAGGTCGATGTCCTGATTGAGGATGGAGTATGCAACATTGAGCTTCAAGTTGCTGATGAAATCTGCACTCATGAAGTCCTCATTGCTGAGACGCCAGCCCAAAGCCACCGACGGAGAGAGTGCGTTGCGGTGTCCCTCGGCGAGTTTTGCAGAGTGTACGAGAGCGGAGGCAAGTTCCACGTAGTATTTGTGGTCGTAGTTGTAGTTAACAAGCAAACCAGCGTTGAGGTTGCTAACCTTGTGGGAGTCAGAGTTGTTGTGACCATTGTCCCTGGAAGCCGCCTGCTGGTAGCCCCAACCCAAGAGAGTTGCGCTCAAGTTGTTGACGTCAGCAAAAGACCTCTTGTAGTCAAACTGGAAACGCGCCATGATAGTCTGGGTGTCGTAGCTCTGACCTACGTACTCGTTGGTGGAGTTTTTGTCCTCGCCATACTTCTGAAGTCCAATGATGACATCCTTGCCGTTCATATTAGACCATTTTGGCTCGTATGTAGCGTAATCCACCTTGAAAGCCTCATTGTAGTCGTTCCAATAGTCGATGCTGAAACCAGCGGAGAACGAAAGACCGTATGCAAGGCCACTGAGGTCTGCCGTGAGGAGTTCATCAAAGAGGAAAGAACGTGTGCGACCCTTGATGTAGCCAGCCTTGAGCATGTCGCCATATACGGTGGTCTGGTTGGCGTTGTTGCCGCCGAGGACGTAATTGCCGTCGATGATGTTGTTTGATTCGTTAATCATGTCCATCATGGTCTGGTTTTCCTGGTCGAGCATGTCGATAGGAACGAGCGGTGTGTACCAGTTGGGACGCAGGTTGGCGGCGGCGTTCCAATAGTCGCCACGCGAACGATAGTCGTTGTGGATGTTGACAGCGGCGTTGGTAGTGCCTTTGAGCCATTTGGTGATGTTCATGTCTACATTGCCACGGACATGGAAGTTGAGATCCTTGTCGTTGTCCTTGTCGCCATATTTAACGAGGTTGTCGGTGTATTCCACACCGAAATTGGCATAATAGCGCGCCTTGTCGGTGCCGCCTGAGATTTCCACTGTACCGTCTGTCTGGTTGTACGCCTTCTTGATGAAGTCAGACGAATAGAAGTTCATATCCGGGTAGTGGTACGGATTGTTGCCAGAGGCCGTATTGTAAATAGTGGCTGCATCGTAATAGTCCTTCTCGGTATGACCGTCGTTGCGGTATGCCTCGTTGTAGAGGGTCATGTATTCAGCCGCGCCGAGGTACTCGGGGAAACTTTTGGCGACGTTGAAGCCGGTGTTGGCTCTTACTTCCACCCTCAAATCCTCCTCCTTGCCGTGCTTGGTGGTGATGAGGATTGCGCCCTTCGCGCCCTTGCTGCCGTAGAGGGCAACAGCGTTGGCTGCTTTGAGCACCGTAATCGATTCGATTTCGGAAGCCCTCACATACGCGGATTCACGTGGCGAGCCGTCGATGATGATGAGCGGGCTTTGTCCCCAGATGTTGCCGTTGTATCCGCTCACAAATGCTGAGAGTTCGTCGAGCGAATTGACGTAATAGTCTTTTTTGAGGAGCTCCGAGACATTGACGCTGCTCACGCCTCCGAGCAAATCCTCCCTTGCAGTGGTGCCGAATGCCGTATGCACAAGGCTGTCGCTCACTTGTGCGCTCACATCCAATGCTTGTGAGGCTAATAGCATTGCCACTATCGGGATATATATTTTTGTACGATTCTTCATTTTGTGTCGATTAATAATATTAGAATTATGCAATGTGCATCACACATTAATACTAATCCCAACCCGGATTTTGTTTGAACTCGGGGTACATGTTCACGTCGTCTTTGAGGAACGGGAACCAGTAGTGCCTGTCGGTGTAATGACGCTCCAAGAGGATTTCCTCCCTAAGATTCTTGACGTGCGCGTTGGCGGGGTCGGCGAAACGGTCGGCGTCGCTCATATCTGTGGCACGGTCAAAATATACAGCCTTCTTGTAGGTGTAAGGAGCTTTGTCCAAGAGCAACCAGCGGCGGAGGTCAACGAAACGGTGTCCCTCGAATGCGAGTTCCACTGCGCGTTCCCTCTGCAATTCGCCCATGAAACCGTCGAGCGAGCCTGCAAACTTGGCGGCAACTTCGCCTACGCCAGCCCTTGCGCGAATCTTGTTGACAGCCTGGAGAGCGGAGAGCGAATAGTTGGACGAGCTGGAAGACGGCGAGCCGTAGCCCTGAGCCGCAGCCTCGGCATACATCAAGTAAACATCGGCGAGCCTCATCATAGGCATCACAAGAATGTTGTTGTCCTTGTAGCCATCCCAGTCGTTCATATACTGGGAAACGAACTTCATGTTCATATATCCAGTGAAACAAGCCTTGTCTGGAATCTCCATCCTGTAATCGCCGCCTTCGTAGAGGCTTGCGTATTGGCGATTGGGGTTGTTGCTCACCTGCGAACCGTCCTTCACGCACTGCACTGCATCATATACGATGTCCTTGTAGAAACGCGGGTCGCGGTTGCGGAACGGATATTCGGGGTCGTAGCCGCTTTCTGCATCCTTCTTGGTGATGTCGGGAATCGGAAGACCGTTTGCCATGCCGAAGTAATCCACATAATTGGCGCAGGGGAAGTTTTTGATACCCGATGCGTTGATAATCTGCGGACGGAAGTCGTTGACGAGGTTCCAACGCCATGCGCCGGGATTGCCGACAGCGAGGTTTTCATAGAAGATTACCTCCTTGAGACCGTTGACAACGTTCTGCTTGTAGGTGTAGAAGATGTCGTGGTAGTGGTCGAAATCGGCGAGTTCGTACCTGCCAGTTTCTTCGGAGAGTTTGAGAGCCTCGCCCAATGCATCGGCTGCACGCTTGCACAAATCAGCGTTGTAGGTCGCGCTGCCGGTGGACTCCTTGTTCATAAGAGGACTGCCCGCCCAGAGAAGGTCTTTGCCGAGGTATGCGAGAGCCATGATTTTGTTGGCGCGATTCCAGTTTTTGCCAATGGTGGTCTTGCCCGCCGCGGTCTGGTCCCAATCGATGGGAAGGATGTCGGCGGCGGCCTGGAAGTCGGCGGCAGCCTTTTCGGCAGTCTCCTGGTAGCTCAGGCGCGGAAGACGCATTGGCTCGTTGGCACCAAGCATCTTGTCGATGTAAGGAAGACCGCCCCAATACTGCATCAGCATAAAATGGAACCAGCCCCTGAAAAAGAGGAGCTGACCTTTGATGAGGTCTTTTTCCTCACTTGTGGCGTCCACAAGCTTGTCGAAATTTTCAAGGCCGACGTTGCACTTGTTGATGCCACGCCAGCAAAGGGTGTAGAGGTGTCCCTTGTCCATACGCTCGGTAGATGCGGTATTGCCGCCCACATTGAAGTATGAGTAGTAGCTCTCGTTCCATCCCCAGAAGTTGCCCTGGTCGATGGCATACGTCATGAGGCGCGTCTCTTTGGGCTCCCAGTAATCGTCCTCACCGAAATTCCAGCAGCAGTGGTACTCCTGAGAGGTCATGATGGGAATACTGTTGTACAATTCTTCGACGAATCCCTGGAAATTCTTGTAATTCTTGTAGGGATCGTTTTCTTCGATGTCACTAAGCGGCTCCTTGTCCAAATATTCGGAGCATCCGGCGATGCCAGCCACCGCGAGCAACATTAATATTTTCTTGAAAATCCTTTTCATTTTTAGTCTTAATTAAAAGTTCAAATCGATACCCACGTTGAAACGGCGAACCGTAGGATATGCGCCGTTGGAACCGTTGCCAGCACCGCTGAAGTTGGATTCACGGTCGTCGGGCATGTCGGTCCAGAGGAGGAGATTGTCGCCGTTGACATAAATCTTCAAGCGGCTGAGACCAGCTTTCTGGAGCCATTCGCCTTGGAAGGTGTATGAAATCTCGGCATTCTTCAAGCGCATGAACCAGCCGTCATAATAGTAACGAGTGCCTTCAGAGCCAAGTCCCGGGGATGTAGACCACCTTGGCATAGGAATCTCACCGCTGCCGTCTTTCGTCCAGTATGTGCCTTCTTCAAATACACAGTTGGAAGTGCTGTGGAATGCGGGGAAATAGATTTCGCGAGTTACATTGTTGACGCCATAGAACTGCATCGACAAAGCCCAGCCCTTGTATTCAGCACCAATGGTGTAGCTGTATGTATTTTGCGGAATGGAGGAGAACTTGTAAGGAGCACGGTCGTCGGTGGTGATGATGCCGTCGGCATTGAAATCCACAATTCTGAAATCGCCGGGCAGCACGTTCTGGTCGAATGTCTCCCTTGTGGTGGAGCCTATGACGTCATCCCACGAATTGAGGAAGCCATGGTCGAGGTAAGAGCGGGTCTGATTGATGGCGTAACCCTCGCTCTTCAAGTATGCAGCCTTGAGCTCGGGATCGTCGGAGAATACAATTTCATTCTCACCGTGGGTGATGTTGAAGTTGCCCCAAGCGCGGATATGATTTTTGAACACCTTGTTGAGACCGACGGAAACCTCGTAACCGTGGCTCTTGACCTCGCCGAGGTTTGCAACGGGAGCGGTTGCGCCGAAGTAAGAAGGTATAGCCCTGCTGCCGCCGCTGATGAGGATGTCGGTACGCTTGTCGGTGAAGTAGTCGAAAGAACCTGTGATAAGGCCTTGCAAGAAGCCGAAGTCAACACCGAAGTTGCGCTTTTCCACAGTTTCCCACTGCACGGCGGGGTTGCCGAGCGAGGAGATACGGTATATAGTATAAGGAGTGTTGGATGTGCCAGTGCTGGAGCCCATGCCAAACGTGTTGCCGCCGTATGCGTACTGATCCTTGTAGAGCCAGCGACCGCCGATGTTGTCGTCGCCGATGCGTCCCCAAGATGCGCGGAACTTGATATTGTCGATAAACTCGAGGTCTTTGATGAACTTTTCTTCGCTGAGCCTCCAGCCTGCGGAAAACGACGGGAAGAATGCGAAACGATTGTTGTCGCCGAATTTTTCGGAGCCGTTGTATGCGCCGTTGATTTCAAGGAAGTATTTCATGGCGTAATTGTACGTTACACGGAATACCCAGTCTTCGCGGTAATGCTTGAACTCATTGCCCCTTGCATAATTGTCGCGGCTGAAGAGTGCGAGAGCGGAAGCCTCATGCTTGCCGAATGTCCTGTTCCAATTGAGCTGCATGGAGTAATAGAGCTTGCGCCAAGTCTGTCCGGCGTCCACGTGTCCACCGTCCCTCGACCATTGTACTTGCTCCTGATAAGGATAATCCTCGCTCTGTGTGGATTTGTAAACTTCTTCGCCGGTTTCAGGCTGAATCCACTTGAAGAACGGGTCGTGATAGAGGTCGTTGATACCACGGTTGACCTCCACCATAGTATTGTCGTAAGAGAGGTCAGCCTTGAAGCTCAGACCTTTGGTGAGGATGTCGAGGTTTTGCTGCAACACAAAGTCGGTGTTGATTTGAGTAGTAGTCCTCTTTTCGTCGCCGGAAGTGGCGAGGAAAGCCAAAGAGTTGGGCTGGTCGGCATCGCGAGGCGAGAAGAAGCCGTAAGTGCCGTCGCTATATACAGGACGGAAACTATCGGGAGCGGTGCGGTAGATGGACGACCAATAACTGTTGCTGTCGTTGCCTTGACCCCACGGGAAATGCCTTACGCCATTGGAGCCAAACAAGTTCATCGAGAATTTTGTGGTCTTGGTGAGGTCGAAGTCGAGGTTGGAGCGGAGGTTGATACGGTCGTATCCGAAGCCGGAGGTGTATCCACGATTGTTGGAAAAATCCTTGAACAAGTCGCCTTCGTGCGTGTAGTCGAATGCAGCGAAATACTTCACAATCTTAGTACCGCCCGACACGTCAGCCGTTGCGTTGAACGACATAGCGTGGTTTTTGAAAAGTTCGCTCTGCCAATCGACGTTGGGATAGCGGTCCCACTCCTCGTCGTTGGCGGGGTTGCGGTACTTTTCGATTTCGTCGAGCGCCTTGATGTTGCCCCAAGCCGTCGGCGAAAGTCCAGCCTCGCGCATTACAGTCTCATTCTTGATGAGGAAAGTATTGTACGAATCGTACTTGGCGGGAAGTTTTGAAACGACCTTGACGGTGGAATTGGCCTTGACATGCACTTGCGCCTTGCCTTCCTGACCGCGCTTGGTGGTGATGAGGATTACACCATTTGCACCCTTGACACCGTACACCGCAGTGGCGGATGCGTCCTTCAATACCGAAATGCTCTCCACAGACGAGAGATCGACGGTGTTCATGGGACGCTCGATGCCGTCCACGAGGACGAGCGGGTCGGAGTTGTTCCAGGATGTCTGGGTACGGATGATGATTTTCGGGTCTTCCTCGCCAGGCATACCAGTGGAAGTGGAAGTGATGACGCCGGGAAGATTACCAGTAAGAGCCGCACCAAGCGACGGCAGACCAGAGTGACGCTCGATAGTCTTGGCGTCGGTCTGCGTGATGGAGCCAACAACGGATGCTTTTTTCTGCTGTCCGTAGCCGACTACCACAACTTCCGCAATTTCGGCGGTCTCCTCTTTGAGAACCACGTTGATGGTCTTGTTGCTCGAAACGGAAAATTCCTGACTTTCAAAACCCATAAAGCTAAATGTAACAGTAGAACCAGGTGTTACCGTCAGTTTGTAAATACCGTCGAGGTTGGTGATAGTACCGTTGGTAGTGCCCTTTTCAAAGACATTGACACCGGGGAGTGTATTGCCAGCATCATCGGTGACAGTACCGGTGAGCTGAATGTTTTGTGCATTAGCCCCGACGACGCCTATCAGCATCAGCATCAGGACAAGCACCAGGGATTTTACAAATCCCACATCACATTCTTGTTTTCTTTTCATATCAATTAAAATTAGGATTATATAATTTTGGTAGCAAAGATAATCTCACCTTGATTATAATACAATGTAAAAATGTTGCAACAACTTGTAAAAACGTTTCCAATGGCACTTTGAAACAAAATTGGGTGTTTTTTGAAACAATATTCCTACTCCCACTTCATCACAAATCCGTACTTCCACTCCTTGTTTCCGTCTATCGTGTATTGAGGCAAAGTGGGCTGGCCCCAAGTGTCAACGCCGCCGACACCGTGGAGATTGAGGTCAATATTGAGGTTGACAAAGCCGCCACGGGTGAGTTCGTACGGATGGGCGGCATTTTCCAAATCTTCCTCACCGTAATTCCACGCACGGATGCAGAGGGGTGTGACGCCACTTATTATGAAATTCTTGTCGTGAAACTTAAATGATATGTGGCGCACGTCGCAGCGGTTGCCATTGTCCTGAGGCTTTACGTATTCGGTCATAAAATCTTTGAAAGGCATCTTGTAATTGCCGACAAATGAACCACGCTTGCGGTCGGGATAATTTTCCCAAGGCCCGCGTCCAAAGTACGAAACTTCATCGCAAACTCCTTTCAGCCTCATCCGCATCCCGAATTTTGGTATAGAGGAAATAGTGTCGTTTTGGGGCTGATAGTCCACATCGACCTTCACCTTGCCGTCAGAGGTGATTGTATAAGCAAGCGTATATTTTGCACCTACCGAAAGCATTGACACCGAGGTAATTACGACACAATCTTTGCGTTTGTCAATTGACAACGGCATAGATTCCCTGCCCTTGCCGACATTGCGCCAAAATCCAAGACGTCTTTTGAAACCAGCAGCAGATTGATTGTCGTTTTCGGGCTTCCAAAAATACGGTTCGAGCGCGGCTGCCAAAAGATCCTCGTCGCCCGAAATTTTCCAACTCTCCAAAGTCCCGCTGTTTGAGATTGTTATGGATTGATTCTCTGTGTTGACGACAACGCCTGATGCCGTTTTCTTTACCTTTACCTCTCCTTTCGGATTAATAGTCGGGATAGTCCATTGGTCAAGCAGTTTGAATTGTTCGCTGGCTACAACATAACCCTTCTTTTGCCAAAGATTGTCTGATTTCAGGCAGGCGAATACATTGATGAATACCTCGCCATTGGCTCCTGACATCTGATTCAAATTGGTGAATTTCATTGTATTGCCGCTAAGGAACAATTTGCCTTCGCCGATGGTCGCCCCATCGGTGACAATTTCGTATGTATAGTCGTATTCGTCGATGTCGGTGAAACAATCGCGATTGATGATTTCAAACGAGACGCCTTCCCTTTTGTTGTTGGATTTCATTACAAAAGTCAAAGGCTGATAAACATATTTCACTTCGTAATAATGCGGATGCGGCGTGCGGTCGGGGGCAAGAAGGCCGTTGATATTAAAGTTACGGTCGTTGGGCTTGTCGCCAAAATCGCCGCCGTATGCCCAAAACTCGTCGCTTTTTAGTTGTAAATCAGACGAATGGCGGAGCGGGTCGCCGTTGATTGGCTTGGCGATTCCTTGGTCAACCCAATCCCAAATAGCCGCGCCCGCAATGCTCGAATCGGCGTAAATCACGTCCCAATACTCCTGAAAATTGCCCATAGAATTGCCCATAGCGTGTGCGTACTCGCGGGCGATGAGCGGTTTTTTGGTCTCTTTTTCAGCCTCAATTTTCAAGACCTCGGGCGTGGGGTAGCCGAAATCGTGAAGCGCGGAATACTTCGGATGGCAGTCGTAAAAAGGCAGCCTCGTGCTGTCCAACGCCACCACGGTATCGTACATAGCCTGAATGTTGGGACCGATGCCGCCCTCGTTGCCAAGGCTCCAAAGGATTACGCAGGGATGGTTTTTGTCGCGCTGAACGAGCGAAACGGCGCGGTCAACGTGGGCGTCGCGCCATTCGGGATCGTTGCCCATCTCCTCGTTGGCATAGCCGTAGCCGTGGGTCTCCTGATTGGCCTCGTCCATCACATAAATGCCGTAACGGTCGCAAAGTTCGTACAGATACGGGTCGTCGGGATAGTGCGAAGTGCGCAGAAAATTGATGTTGCACTGTTTCATCAGGCGGATGTCGGTTTCGTAAGTCGCCCTGTCAACAAAACGCCCTGTGCGCGGATGGTGGTCGTGACGGTTTACACCGCGAAGTTTCACGTTTTTGCCGTTAATTTTGAACACCTCGCCCACGGTTTCCACTTTTTTGATTCCAAAATGATAATCAAAGTTTTCAATCTCAGTGCCGTCTTTCGCCAACACCTTGACACTCAGCGGATAAAGGTTAGGTTTTTCTGCCGACCACAAAAGCGGATTCTTGATTTCGCAAGGGATTTTTACGGTAACGGTGTCATTGTGCAGAAGTTTTGAGATTTCTTTTTTAACAATCTGATTATCAATGCAGAACGCCGCTGTAATATTCTCAGTTTTAGTGCCTAAGTTGCACACCGAAATCTCAGCCACGACGTCTGCCTTGTTGTTATCATAATCACTAACAATCTTATAATCAGCAATATGCACCAACGGACGCACCCAAAGTTGCACGGGTCGGAAAATGCCCGAAAGCCTCCACATATCTTGGTCTTCAAGGTACGAGCCGTCGCACCAACGGTAAACCTCCACGGCAAGGCGGTTTTTGCCCTCGGAAACGAATTTTGTGACGTCAAACTCGGCGGGCGACATCGAATTTTGGCTGTAACCCACCATCTTGCCATTGACCCAAACATAAAACGCCGAATGTACGCCGCCAAAATGCAGTATCAAGTTTTTGTCGAGCATATCCTTGTCAACGTCAAAAAATGTAACATACGAGCCTACGGGGTTTCTGTTTTCGTATGCTGTCCAATCCTTTGGCGGTTCGGTAGTTACGCTCGGACGGTTGCGCACAAAAGGGTAATTGATGTTTATGTAAATCGGCACTCCGAAATTCTGCGTCTGCCAATTGCCCGGCACGGTGATCTTGTCCCAATTGCTTACGTCATAATCAACGTTTTGAAAGCCTTTGGGACGCTCATCGGGATTCTTTGACCAACGGAAACTCCACTGTCCGTCAAGGCTGACGATTTCTTTGCAGTCCTTCTCTTTGGACGGCAACTGCAATGTTGAGTGATACGGCAGTTTGTTGATGCCGAGAATAGCGGGGTTTTCCCAATCGTTAACTAATTGAGCCTTAGCGGTTGCCCCAATAATTGTGATGATGACAATTAATAATAAATGTTTCATAAATATTCCTGATGATTACAGCCTCAAAACGCAGATTTTTTTGCTTTTATTGTGACAAATTTGATGATCTGACACATTGGTCAAGTCTTTTCTGCTTTATTTCGCCCCAAAATAACTGTAATGCTCATCATCAGGATTCACTACAATCTGCTCCACAACGATTTCGGGGTCAATCATAACGATTTTGAGCGTATGTCTGCCTGCTGAAACGCCGTCGAAAGTAGCATCAAGCCAACGCATATTGTCAAACACTTCGTCACGGCGGGGAAGTCGGCAACCACTCCAAAAACCGCTCAGGGCAAGGCGGTTGGATTGCGGCAAGGGTTTCAAAACCTTTGAGCGGGCGAGGTTTTCTTGGGTGTACTCCCTGAACTCGTCGTGCAGACCCTGACGCGCATCTATTATCAACATTGGCTTATCGTCTATCTGAACTCCAATACTGAGTCCGCGCTCGGGCAGGATGTCCTGTGTGGGCAGGATTCCAATTGCAATTTTGCCGTCGGCGGTAAGGTCGACGTCGTATTCAAGAGTTGCGCGGCTGTTTTGGGCGAGGACATCGCTGCTGCCCATACAGCCTTCGCCGCGCCCTAAATCGGGCAGCAAAATCCATTCGGCTGACTTGCCGCCGGTCTTGCGCGTGTATTTGTGCGCCGGGATGGAATATTCTTTGGTTGCGCCGTCACCAGATGCAATGTGGCACACGTCAAAGCCCAAAGTCATCGGATTGATGTTGTTATCGGGCATAAACCAATGTGTATAACCAATGTGCTTGTCCTGCATCATACCTTTCCACTTGCCGCCCGCAAGGTTTTCGCTATTGTAATAAGCCGTCAATATGGAGTCCTCACGCATCAAGGTTTCAATAGTTGCGCTGTCGCCCCTTGTGGCTGCATTATAAATCTGAGCCACGCCCGCGCTGCCTTTCAGCGGATAGTAAACCAACTGAAAATAAGCGTCTTGCATTTCGGCGGGGATATGATTTTTGAGGATTTCGGCACGGCTGACGAGCGACGTCCAAAGGCTGTCGGTCATCGCCATTTCTTCCTTGTTGAAAATGCCCGGCACTTGCACCTCAGCCTTGCGCCAAAGATTGTATTTGGAATATTTGGCAATGAGGTCGGCTGTCTCCGTGGCGAATTGTTCTCCGAAGACCGAGCACGTGAACTTTTCGAGCCATTTCTGCTCGTCGCCGGGCTTTACGGCATCGGGATTCCACGCAAAATCCATTATGAAATCAATCGGCACTTCCTTGGGTTTGAGGTCGCCGACGTTGATAATCCAAATTCTATCGAGCCCCGTCTGATAGGCGAGGTTGAGTTGCTCGCGGAGTTTGGGAATTGTGGTTGTATTGACCCAACGGTCGTTCCAAGGTCCGCCGTTCATATCAATATGATAATACAGACCGATGCCGCCCTTGCGCTTGCGTTCAAAATCGCGACCGATGCGGCGGATGTAGCCCCAATTGTTGTCGCAGAGAAGCAGCGTAACATCGTCAGGCACAGTGAATCCTGCGTCATAATACCGCTGAACCTCCGTAAAAATCGCCCATAACTGCGGCACAGAATCCTCCCTGCCGTAGATGTCTTTCAGAATCGCCCTCTGACCTTTGATGACTTCGCCGAGGGTCTTGATATTGTCGGCGTCGTCGCCCTTGCCCATAGCCACGTCGCCGTCGCCGCGCATACCGATTGTTACGAGGTTGTCGTAATCCTTATTGCGGGTCATTCCATCGCGGAAAAATTGGTCGAGTTTTTCTTTATTGACCGAATAATCCCACGCGCCGATGCTGTCCTTGCGCGTTACGTATTCGCGGTGCGCACGCATCATGGGCTCGTGGTGGCTCGTGCCCATCACAATGCCGTATTCGTCGGCAAGGCGCGGACTTTCGGGGTCGTCCTCGTTGAAACGACTTCCCCACATCGCAGGCCATAAGTAGTTGGCTTTCAGGCGCAAAATAAGTTCAAACATCTTGCAATACATCTTGGAATTGATGCCGCCAAAATTGTTGGTAGCCCAGCCACCAAACGATGGCCACTCGTCGTTGATGAAGATGCCACGATACTTTACTTTTGGCGAGGGCTGAACGATTTTTCCACTGTTGTAAACTATTGTTTCGGAATGTTTTACAGGAACGTCAGCCCACCAATACCACGGCGAAACGCCTATTTGTTTTGAGATTTCGTAAATGCCATAGATTGTGCCGCGCTTGTCGCTTCCGGCGATTATTAGATTACCGTCAATTACCTCAATTTGGTACGCCTCCCACTGACCTTTGATTTTGGAAACGTCAAGTTTTTTGGCGTTGACAAGGCTGTCGATAAGGCGACTTTTGCCAACAGTGCCTACAATGATGCAACCAGAAGGCTGTGGCAAAGCGTCCTTCACTTCCGACGCCTTGCCCGACACCTTCTTCACGTCGTCACCGAGGTCGTTGGCGGCACGGACGACGCCTTTCCAATCATCGTAATCAATAATAATGTCGGCAGTATTGCCGTCTTTGGCGATTGTAAAATTACCGCCAGACTTGCCGCACGAAGCAAAAGTAAATAGTGCGGCGATAAAAATTAAAAGTCTTTTCATAATTATTTGTATATTTTATAAATTGCTTTGCAACTTATTTCCAAAACTTCCAAAAAAACGGAAGACCCTATGTTAGCGAGCCTTCCGCATCATCAATCCTGTTTGATTATCTATCTGCAGTGTTATATTTGAAAATCTTTATCCTACTTTTTTAAAGAAACAGTACGGAGCTACACTCCGTACTGTTATCCGCTACTAACTGGCTTTTCTTCAAACAAAAAGAATTCTTCAAAGAAAACTTTAACTTACCAAACAAAAAAAACTAACTGAATTAAATACATTGTTTTTTAACCAAAACTAAAAAATACATCTTATGAGATACAGTGCAAATTTACACTGCTCCCGCAAGAACGCCTTTATGAAAACGTTCCAAAATATTGTAAAACCGTAAAATGCAGAAGATTGAAACAAAATTGGTGGTGAAATGAAACAAAATCACCGCTTACTCCTCGGATTTCCCCTTGTATTTTTCCATATATTCGGACGGTGATATTCCAAAATGTTTCTTAAAGACGTTGGAAAAATAGCCCGGATCGCTGTATCCGATGCTGTCGGCGACCTGAGTGATGTTGATTGCGCCCTCGCGGAGCAGTTTTGCAGCCTGTTCCATGCGGAGGTTGCGGAGGAATTTGCCAGATGACAATCCCGTAATCTCCTTCATCTTGCGGTGGAGCTGCACGCGACTGATGCCAACTTCGGTGGTCAGGCTGTCAACATTGAAATCGGGGTCAGCCAAATGCGCATTGACCGCCTTCATAATCCTGTCCATAAGGATGTCGTCATTGCCCTTGACCTCGATGTCCTCCATACGCTCGTGCTGCGACGCCGCGCCGCTGAATTTCCCTTTCAAACGGCGGAAATTGTCTATCAGATTGTCAATCCTCACCGACAATTCCTCCATACTGAACGGCTTGGCGAGGTAAGCGTCCGCGCCAAATTTAAGACCTTCAAGCCTGTCTTCCGCCTCTGATTTGGACGATAGCAATATAACAGGCAATTGCGAAATGTTGGGATTGTCCTTTATGTTTTTCAGGAGCGAAATACCATCCATACAGGGCATTACGACATCGCTGACCACAAGGTCAAAGTCACCTTCAAGGAGTTTTTTGAGAGCCTGACGGCCGTCGGGACAATACTCAAAACGGTATTTGGCGCCGAGTTCGCCCATGATGTACGAAGCGAGATCGCTGTCATCGTCGGCAATGAGTATCCTAATCTGACCCGAACCCTGTTTGGCGGCATTGGAGACTGCATTTTCGTCACTTGCAACAATCTGGTCAGGCTTGAGATGCGCTTTGCCTTCGGGCACAGAAACCGTAAACCGCGCGCCCGTAGTACCGTCGTCGCGGTTGCCGGCTGTGATGGTGCCTCCGTGCAATTGTGCGATGCCAAGGCTGAGGTCGAGACCAATGCCAGTGCCTTGTATGCCATAATTTTCGGCATTGCGACCCTGATAAAAACGATTGAAAATCTTCTTCATTTCGTCCTTGGCGATGCCCTTGCCGCTGTCGGTGATTTCAATGCAGGAATTGCCGTCCTTGGAGAATACCCTGACGGTGATTTCGCCGCCGTCGGGCGTGTATTTCAGCGCGTTGGAAAGGATGTTGCTGACCACCTTGTCAAATTGCATCTTGTCTATCCACGCCTTGACGGGCGCATTGCCGGCTACCAAATTCAGGGCGATGCCACGTTTCTGCGCGGCAAAACGGAAAGCGTTGCAGATGCCATCGGCAAACGCCGACAAATCAGTCTCACGGCAACGGAGCTGGAGACGTTTCTTGTCGATACGGCGGCGGTCAAGTATTTGGTTTACAAGCAATAGCAGACGTTTGGCATTTTTCTCAATGACGTCAAGGTACGAGGTCTCCTTTTCGTCGCTGACGATGCTCTTGAGTTGTGCGAGCGGCTCCATAATGAGCGTGAGCGGCGAGCGGATGTCGTGGGTGGCGTTGATGAGAAATTTGACCTTCTCCTCGTAAAGTCGGGTCTGTGCCTTGCGCCGCAAAATCCTGAATATCAACAATCCCGATGCCAAAATCAGCAACGCATACACCGCAAACGCAGCCTTAGACCTGTACCACGGCGGACGCACCGACACGGTCACCACCTTTGACGCCGACACGCTGCCCTCCGACAATGCGCGGACTTCTATCTCGTAACTGCCGCTCTGGAGCTGCGTGAGGTTGACAACGTTGTTGCCGGCGGAATTTTTGATCCAGCCATTGCCATTGATGCGATATTCATAGACCACATTGTCGGGACTGTTGAAGTCCAAAAGTGAAAATTCGAGGGCGATATTGTTGTCAAGGTACGACACCTCAAATTCGCTGCACTCGACGACTACGCTGTCCATCACGCGCCTGCCGTCCGAGAGCGTCTTGCGGTTAGCCTCCTTGCCCGCAATGATGAAGCCAGTGAGCTTCACCTCGGGCATCTGCTTGTGAGTGCCGACCACCTCCGCCGGATTGAACACTGTAAGTCCCTCGCTACCTGCAAAATATATCAACGAATCGGTGCAAAGTCCCACGCTGGAGGTGTACTCACGGTCAAAAAGTCCATTGCCGCCAAAATGACCGATGTATTTCTTATCAGCCGCGTCATACTGCCAAATGCCCGACGGCGTGCTGCACCACAGCGAACCATCCTTTTCGGCGGCGATGTAGCCGATAATCTTGCCGTCAAAACCGCCCTTAGCCTCATCGAATGCAGTATCGATGGTGTCGCCCTCGCGGTAAACGCGGATTCCCTGGTCGGTGCCGATGAGCATCGTGCCATCAACGCCCTGACACAGCGAATAACACATCCTCGTATCGCACAAAACTGAGAATCCATACGGCTCAAAACTTTTTTCCTTCGGGTCATAGCACGACACACCCGACGATGTTGACATCCAGATATTGCCTTTTTGATCGGGCAGCATCGCGAGAATCCAATTGTTCCAAAGATGACCCTTGACATCGGGGGCGTGGTCGGTGGCGATGAAATTCTTTTTAGCACCAGTTTCGGGATTAAAAATGCAAAAGCCCCTCGAAAACAGCGAGATATAGAGGTTTCCCAAATTGTCTTCGGTGATGCAATTGATGTGGTCGCAGTCGAAGGACGCTTTTTTCAACGCCTTGGCTGTCAATGGATTGTATTCGTAGAGAGTATTGCCCGCGCCTAACCAGTAGCGGTGCTTGCTGTCGCGGAAGATGGATTCGGCGGGCAGCGGCGAGGCGGGGTGCGCGACGATGTGCCCATTGCTATCAAAACCAAAAATGCCGCCTCCAAGCACCGTGCACCATACAATGCCGTCGTCGCCCTTGCAAATGGACGTGATGCTGGAATTGACATTATACCCCTGTCCCGAAATGGTCCACGACGAAAACTGCGGGCGATTTTTGGGCAGGACGACAACACCCTTGCCCTCGCAACCAATCCAAAGGTTTCCGTAGAGGTCCTCGTCGAGGCTGCGTATCTTGGCGGTATTGATGTCGAGGGCGTGAACACGACATTCCACACGGCTGATTTGCAGGGTGTTTTTGTCAAGGACGAAAAGTCCTTCGCCACGTGTGCCGATATAAATGTCGCCGTCGCGGGTGGCGCAGGCGCAGGACGCCACAATCTCTTTGCCAAGGGTGGAAAAGTCGTGGATTTTGACCAGTGCGCCGTCCTTGATGACGTAGATTCCATACATTCCCACGATGACTATCTGACCGTCTATCTCGGCAAGTTTTACGACAATCTCCTGTCTTATAAAGAATTGGCGGACGGTGTCATTGTCCTTGACAGTGAGCTCCTCGCCGTAGCCGCACTTCCAAAAACGTCCACGGCTGTCTTCCATCATCTGATTGAAAAACCAATTGCCGCCAAACGTCGTGTAGCCGTCGGGCACTTTGACGATGCTGTCGCCGTCGAGCCTGAAAAGTCCGCGACCCGACGACCCGAAAAGCATTTCGCCTTTTTGGGTTTCAATCATTGAAATGATGCGTGGCGACACTTCACCGGGCAATTGATATACTTGAAAATTGTCGTCTGCATAATTATATCGCATCAATCCAAGCCTTGTGCCCACCCAAAGGCGTCCCTTGCTGTCGCTAAAAAGTCTTACTACGATATTGCTGGTGATGGAGGTGGAATCGTCGGTGCTGCTAAAATATGACGTGAACTTGTAACCGTCGTAGCGGTTGAGTCCATTTTCGGTGGCAATCCACACGTAGCCGTACCTGTCCTGCAGGATGTCGTTGACGTGGCTCGACGAAAATTTTGACGACGGTATATAGTACCCCGTCTGCGCCACGCACACCGCCGCACAGATAATCAGGAGTATCGTCAAAAGGCACCGCCTCATAATTTTTGTTCGATAAGTTTTAGAAAATTTCCAATGGCAAAATTAAGAAAAAAAAATTAGAGTAATGATATGATTTTATAAAAAAAAGGGCTGCCACAATATGCTTTTTGGTCATATTGGACAGCCACCTTTTATCATTGTGGATTAGGAGAATGTGACATCCTACTCCTTGTTGCCCCAGAAGAGTTTGATGTTGTTGTCGGCGAGCTTGGTGTCGTCGGGTGTGTACACCTGAACCTTGACGCCGTAAGTCTCCATAATCTTCTTCTCGAACTCGTCGATGGTCCACTCGGGGTTGATGGAGATTTCGCCCGACCTGTCGGCATTGTCATCCTGACGAACAGCGCAGATGAGGTCGTCGTCGTCCACGAAATGGTTTTGCGTGTTGTAAACGCGGAGGCAGAATCCATAGGTCTCCTTGAAGTTCTCGCGAACGGTCTTCACTTTCATGCGGCCATCCACCTTGAGCGACTTGCCCGAGATGATCTTCAGGTTGTTGTCAGCGAGGGCGGTGTCGTCCTGGGTGTAGACCTGAACCTTGATGCCGAATGTAGCCATAAATGCCTTCTCGAATTCGTCAACAGTCCACTCGGGGTCGATGTTGAACGCGCCCGACTTGTCGGCTTCTGCGTCCTGACGTACATTGGCGAGCAAGAGTTCCTCGTCAACGAAGTGATTCTGAGTGTTGTACACGCGGAGTGCGTATCCAAAAGTCTTCTTGAAATCGGCCTTCAAGGTCTTCACCTTCATGCGGCCATCTACTTTGAGTCCTTCCATTTGTTATATGGTTTTTAGTTTAATAGATT
>JAEEGK010004574.1_pt1 | contig 33808 bp, 26 predicted proteins | sample 8958771 | NCBI WGS metagenome assembly JAEEGK01 (sample SAMN16246547, study PRJNA631951) | gut metagenome | biome: gut microbiome; feature: rumen; material: SC-attached | host: Bos | place: Iran: Karaj | collected 2018-10 | reverse complement strand
GCCTATGCGTTCATGGCCGGAACTGCCGGTCTCAGCGGCACGATGGTCGGCATCAGCGGTGCAGCGCTCGCACTGCGTGCCGTGACGGTCAAAAACGGCTTCTTTTCGTCGCTTGCCGCATCACTTTCTGCGCAGAAGGGCGCAGAGGGCGTGCGGACAGTCGTGCCTGCGCGCTTCCGCGGGATTCTGGCCGGTGCAGCGGCGGGATTTGCAGTCTCGGCGCTGCTCTGCGGCGTGTTTTCCCTCAGCATGACCGGCTGGTTCTGGTACGGCGTCCTGCTGGCAGCAGTGATTGCTGGTGTCGCGCTGATACTGAACGGCCGAAAAAATGTGACGCGGATGCTATCCTTTTTTGCGGCAGTATCACTGGTGGTCTGTCATGCCCTGATGATCTTCACGCTGCCTGTTCGCGCCGAAGAGACAGGCTACTGGAAATATGTGAAGTATTGGACTGACGAGGATCTTCTGGAGGACCCAATCTATGACGGGCGGACTGCCGAAGGCGATGCAGCAAGTGGGTTTCATGTCCACAATCAACTGATTGAGCACAACATACGCGGGCCGTATGGGGATTCTCCCGGTCAGAAGGGACACCAGGACTGTTACGGTGAATACGGTGATATGTTTGTAACATTCTCTCCGCTTCCTAACAGCAAAGAACGCTATGAAGTGGGAGAATCGTTATCCATCAATGTTAATCTGGAAGCAGATACCAGTGCTCATAGATTAAATCCGGGCGGTTATGTAAATATTTATCTTACATGGGATCCGCGTTCTAATCCTTTTTCCACTTTCAAGGAGGCGGGTAACGGAAATGACAGAATCCAACCTGTCCTTGACCAGAGTGACGGCTACACTTCTCTGACAAAGGATTTTTCAGGCGTTTTCACGCAGGATATACCGGCCGGAAACACCGGTTCTTGCAGCCACCTCTATTTCTGTTTTCATCTTGTTGTCCAAAACGGATTTATCAACTCCTTTTACGAATACGAATGGGTGGATACATCGGAAACGGAACCGGTCGCTGCGGTGACAGAAGAAACCACCGCCGAATCAACCGAATGGATCGAACAGACCGTAAATAAGGACGCAGAAGCCACTGACGGCACAGATTCCGGTGCGGTGATCGATCCTGATATTGTGACGGGCAAAAACAATACAGCGAAAAAGGCTGCTGCCGGTGCAGTCGGTGCCGCGATCGTCGGCGGTGCTGTGGCTTCGGCGGTCAGCAGCAAGAAGAAAAAGAATCCTGTCATTTACAAGATGGTCATCGGCAAGGACTTCGGGGATACGATCAGTCCCGGCGGCAAGTACCATCTCACCGCAAAAATCATTCAGATCCATACCGTCACCGGTCAGACACACGATGCCAACGAGCTTACCGCGAAGATCAAGGTCAGCTCCGAGGAACTGGATATCCGCACTGCACTGTCCGGCGACCGCAGGCTTATGAGAGTATCTGCCAGCCTGACACATCCGGTTGACAGCGAGACTGCATCTGTGGTCTTTACTTTCACCGGCAAGGGTGGCGAGTTCCGCGAGCGGGTGAAATTCAAGCTTGACCTGACACGGGAGATCGCGCTGGTGTACTTTAAGCAGAACGGAGAAATCGCAAGAAGAATCAAGCTCGGCGGACAATATGTTGTTGAAGCGAATTCCGGACGAGTGCGCGGCATACCTTCTCATAAACTGTTTACCGGAGAGGATATCAATACAAAGCTCTGCATTGCAGTAAAAGGTTTTTATCAGCAGCCTGCATTGACCGTGTCGAGCGGCAGCAAAGACCTTGTGACGCAGCCCGCTGTGTTGCTGAAGAAAAATACTGTTGCCGGCGAGGCAATGACCGAGCAGGAGTTCCTGTTCACAGTCATTCTGGACAACCGCACAAAGAAACCGGAAACGCTGTTCTGTCGTTCAGAGGTCATACAGTTGAACATCACAGCTTCCGCAGGCAAGGTCACACAGACCTCTGTTTTCCCGGTCGAGATCTTCCCGAGAGGCTTCTTCTATGACCTCCGTCTCTGCGATGAACGGCAGAAGAGCACAGAGTATGCGGAGCTTTACACCAATGAGCTGATCGAAGAAAACAAACCCGGACTCAAGCCGACAATACTTCCTGTCAAATACGGCTATGAGTTTGTTGACATTTATGGCTGTCAGGCGGTGAACTGTTCCTTCGCACATGTCTCCGGTAAAGCAAACGAAGTATTCACGACCAATTCGGTCAACGATGCAAAGATCCGGCTTGAATGCAGACTGACGGCAAAATCAGTTTCAAATGACAGTACGGATCATATAGAGATGATCCTCTTCCAGCCGGAGATGCCTGCGTTGGTCGAAAAGCCGGACGATGTGCTGCGATATGACATGAAAGTGTTTGCTGCAGCAGGGAGAGGCCATGAGAACGCCGAGGGTACAATTCCGGTCGGTGTATACGGTGAGCCCAGGGATTCTGAATTCCGTGCACGGCATAAGGAGCTTGCAAGTCTGTTCCGGCTGATCAGATTGATGGATCTTGAAGAAACAGACGCCAAAACCGCGGTCGATATGCTTATGCAGCGGAAGGCATCCGTTCCCACAGCGGATCTCAGCCGCATGAGACACTGGATCTTTGATTACGGAATGCAGCGTCAGGAGTTCATTTACAGAGAGGAAATGTCGAAGGCTGTTGAATACGGCAAAAAGATCGTCTGTCTGACTGGCGTAAAATGGGCGTGCGATACAGCGTTCGGAATGCTCCTGAAAATATACTGTGAGACTCGTCAGCCCCCGCTGGATTCCGATCTGGTTGATGCCATCGTGTCTCCGCTGAAGACATATCTGGAGGAAATTGCTGCAGATGCAAGCGTGGCCTATTTCTGGGATGTCCCCTTTGATTATATGTCTCTGCTGGACCCGAGTCGTTTTCTCAGGATCATGGAAGACACGCTGTCCGGTTTGATGCTGAAAGATGCGGATAAAGCTGATTGGAAAGCGCTCGTCAAGGTGCTCGTTCTTGCTTCTCTGGTGAGTGCGCTCAAAAATACGGTGCTCGAAATCAAGAACGAGTACGATGCACAAGAGGAAGGACAGACACCGGAAGCCAGCCTGTGGTGGAGAATCATTCGGGAAACGATGAAGGATATGACCCGGAGAACACTCAAAATTGCAGTCAGCAAATACTTAATCAACGGACCGCTGAATTTCAAACCCCCGATAGTGGATCAGGATGTTTATGAAGCGGTTGTCGGAAATCTGCCTGGCACAGACGCTTATGCCGATTCTGTGCTTGAACTCGCAAGAGATTTGCAGATCGCAAACGGATCGGAGCCCTACGATGTCGTGCTTGAGAGAATGGCGCAGAGATTCGGCAAGATGGAGCTTACACTTGCAAACGGTTCAAAGGTCACTGTTTCCAAGATCAAAGCGATCCTGATGTATACGGATAAATTCCTTGAACAGTGGGGCGCTGCAAAACTCAAGCAGTTTTTCGAGCAGCCTGTCCAGCTGCCGGTACAGCAGCCCTATATCGGCTGGCGCGATACTGAACAGATCCTCGGACAGCACGGCTTTGATACATCTGAAATCCACTGGAGCTGATCATGATGAAAAATCGGCACAGTCACTTCGGAACGGCTCCCGATGCTTTTCACGGAAAACGGCGTGATATTTACCATAGTATTTGAGAAAGAAGGCGATGCAACATGAAAGAGCAAACTGCCGTGATGCAGGGACAGCAGGTCACAGAGAATATCTGGCGCTGTCCAGACGGCATCTATCGCTGGACATATGAGTATCATATGCTGCGTAATCCGACGATTCTGTTTACAGTGTGGAAAGTGCTGGGGATTTCCTTCGGAGCGGTGTTTCTGTTCACACTGATCATTGATCTGATTCAGGGTGTTATCGGGAGTGTATCGGATCTGTGGGCTGCGTCAAAAATTTTCGTAATCTTAGCAGGAGTATTTTTCGTCCTGAGCCTCTTGTCATATTTCATCCTTGCGTCAGTCTTCGGTTGGAAGTATCAGGTCTTATTTGAAATGACTGAGGAAAGCGTAACGCATATCCAGATGCCCAGACAGGTCAAAAAGGCAGAGGCGATCGCATGGCTGACCTTCATTGTCGGCGCCGCAGCGAATCGCCCGGCGGTCGCGGGTGCAGGACTTCTTTCAACGGCAAAAAGCAGCAGCAAATCTAATTTTAAGGAAGTTGAAACTGTTAAGGTGCGGCGGAAGCACAATACCATTCATGTAAACCAGCTATTCGACAAGAATCAGGTCTATGCGGAGGAAGCGGATTTTGATTTTGTTGAGAAATTCATTACAGAACGCTGCACCAAGGCGAAAATCAAATGACTTTCATATTCCAATTCTGAAATAATAAGCGGTAGGTCACAATGACATACCGCTTATTTCAATATAGAAAACAGTTCGAGCCGGCACTGTTCAGGTACCGGCTCCATTTTATTACAGATAACCGTTTTTCTCATCCTGTGTAAAGCTGGCATATTCTCGGTAAACCTTACGCCTCTAATTCTATTATACACGAAGTGCTTTCCATCAGCGGATTACTGCTTTCCTTATGCGGATTGGTGTTTTCCTTGCCGTGGAACGATGTTTTCCTTTCGGCGGGTTGATGCTTTCCGGAGCGCGGAATAATCAGGTACATAAAATGAAACATCCATTTTACTCTGTGAGCATTGATGACATTCCTTTCGGAGATCGTATTAGAAGCAGCAAGGGAGCATTCCGCTTTGAAATGCTCCCCGGATTTCTTATTCAATCAGGATCTCGATCATCAGCCGCGCAGCATCCCGGAATCCCGCGACATACATTTCCTCGGCTGTGATCGAACCGCAGCTGCCCTGCACATCGCAGACTTCGTGAAAGAGGTCAAGCTGTTCAGGCGTGAGTTGCTGTTCCAGCTTGCTCGACAATTCCAGCCACCTTTCGGACAGCTTCAGGTATTCGGGATCGGTGCTGTTGCGCTCCGATCGCACGATCGCTCCGTGATACATCTCTCTGATCATCGTTCAGCCTCCTCTGCCCTGCTCATGATTGTGTGACATCCGGCTGCATGCGGATTGCGTCCTTCTGTTTGAAGCCCGTACATTTCAGCATTCCTCCTTGAATTAGATGGGTTTCTTACATGATTTATTATAGCATATTGCTAGTAATATGTCAATAAGCGGCTTGCACAAATGCTGACTTTCCTTTTTGTATACATTGTATATTGCTAGCACTATGTCTATTGTGGTATACTGATAGATAAGACGGATGTTGTGAGGTGAGCAAAATGGCTACAAGTAAAAAGGCAGTACAGCGTTACAAGCAGAAGGCATACGATCAAATTCAGCTGCGTGTGAAAAAGGGCGAGCGTGCGCTTATCAGCAAATATGCAGAAGAACACGGTCTGTCGGTCAATGCTTTTATCAGCGGTTTGATTTACAGGGAAATGGGCGACTATATTCCTGCGGCAGTTAAGGAGCAGGGTTCGGAGGCGGAAAAAGACTAGTTTTCTTTTCAAATTAGAAATGGCTTTCTGATGAGTTTTGTATACTGGTTTAGAGTGTTTATCATGCTGATTCACGGAAGGAGCTTTGAACGATGTTCATTGCAGTTAAAGATGATGACGGCATTCGAGTGCAAGCAGAACAGGCAGATAAACAGTTGCATTATCATTGTCCGCTATGCGGTATGCCCGTGGTCTGTAAACAAGGGGAGAAGCGTGTCTGGCACTTTGCTCATACCAAGGGTAGCGATTGTGATCAAGATTTCAAAACGCCCGACATGAGCGAATGGCATCGTTTGAGGCAAGCTTTGTTTTTATCGCGCTGTCAGGAAGTAACGGTTGTTGACCGAAACACGGGAGAAAAACATCGTGCAGATGTGATGATTTACGGTAAATATGTGATTGAGTTCCAACACAGCAAAATCAGCTCCGAAGAATTTGACAGAAGAAACGAGTTTTATACGAGATGCGGTTATAAAGTTATATGGGTGTTTGATCTCAGCGATGTTGCAGATCATCTTTCGGCATGGTATTATCAGAATACTGTTTATTACAAATGGAAGTGGCCTTGGAGGACATGGGAGAACTGCGATTTTAATCAAGGAGATGTCATATTGCTGATAGAACTTGAACCGCATACAAAAGAAGAATTGCTACAGAAGCCGTGCTGGGCGAGGGTTACAACCGGAGTGTGGCATTATGATCCGGATGAATTTTCGCTAAGTGAGATGGATGACTATCTGATGAAACAGAAAAGCCCGCCGTACACCTATTACCAATTGTTCAGCGAGTTTTGGGTACATAAGTACGAATTAGTGAACCGTATGGCATTCACAACGCCTAAAGAATTAGACAGGCTGACAAGCCATTGTTCTGAATGCGGAAGGCTGATTCATAAGTATAAGCTCAAATCATCCTATGGATATTATTTTAAATGCTATCACGGAAAATAAACAAAGCGGCCCGGAAAACAATCCGAGCCGCTTTTCCATGCCTATCCTCGCTCTAGAAAAGTTGACACACCTGTCACTTTTTCTCAAGCGAGGAAAATGTTGACAGGTGTGTCACTTTTTTGATTGAGACGAATAATTCCGGTATCTTGTCTTGCATCACGCATTCAATGTTTTTGCAATCGTAATCAGCAGATCCGCCTTTTCATCCGGCAGGGTACGGTAATACTCGACCAGCTCTCTTTCTTTTTCCGTCAGATATGTGGTTTCCGCATCGTCATTTATCAATTCCGGCAGCGAAATGCCCAGCGGCACGCAAATCCGCGCAAGTGTGTCCAGCGAGGGGTTGCGTTCGCCGTTTTCCAGTGCCTTGATGTGATTCGGCGAGATGCCGGTATCATGTGAAACGCGGTAAATCGAAAGCTGCTTTGCCTTTCGCAGCTCCCGCAGTTTTGCTCCGATATCCATATTCCAGAACCTCCTTTACTCAATCATTATAGTATAGGAGACTGCAAATTATAATATAAATATTGGGTTGACAGTGTTATTATTTTGTGATATAATAGGAACACGGAGCGATCTGTGTTCCATGCGCTCCGGAGCGGCGATACGAAAAAGTTGACAGGTGTGTCACTTTTTCCTTTCGATATGCAGAGTTGACAGGTGTGTCACAATCTGAAAACCGCTGTATATGAAAAAAGCCGCCCACAGGGGACGGATAAACTGGCGACAATATGAAATTGGCTCTTGACAGCTATACGGAAATGTGTTATAATTGATGGGTGTAAACAGTGATAAAGCATCACACAGAGCGCGATCAGACGGCAATCCGATCACGCTCCGTAATCAGCTCGGCGTAGGACCGCCTGACTGACTTAGTGCAATGGTTGTATTCGTGCTTTTAAAAGCGCGGTGCACATATTCATCAAGCCTTTCAGGATCGTTGGACGCGGAACTGGAAGGCTTGACTGTTTTTCACAGCGATATACCGACACCAAATCTTACCCATCCCTGTCTGGTATATCAGGCAGCTTGAAAACTGAATATCAGTTGATTATCCGGCTTTCCGGCTCATGGAACGGAAATGTTCCAGCACATCTGTCACACACGCGAAAACAACCTGTCTGAGCAATCAGATCAACCTCTATGCTTCTTTTCAATAGGAGACAAGAAAAGGTCTTGAGCGATCAAGGTGCATGACAGTGAATCGGTAGGCATGACCGAGCGATGCGAATAAAGTGAACCGGGCGCGCAGGGCGGTGATGAAATGATACACCCCGTAGGCTTTGCAGGCACACGGATAATCGGCTATTTGATTTTGATTCTTGAATCAAAATCGCTTAGACGAACAATCAACTTGAAAATGAAAACAAGCCGCGAAGCATGAACCTCGCAGCTTGCTTCACTGTCAATGGCAGGGGCAGAAGGAATCGAACCCTCGGCACGCGGATTTGGAGTCCGCTGCTCTACCAGCTGAGCTATACCCCTACGACCAAATCATTATACCATATCCCGCTGGTTTTGTCAAGGGGTATTGTAAGAAAATTTTTCGTACGCCGAAAAAAGTTCCTGCTGTGTAAAATGTACTTGCAAAAAGCGGCAAAATCCGATATAATAAATGTATATTATTTATCGGGAGGGGATCGCTTGGTATTCAGATATCTGAAAAAATACTGGCTCTTTGCCGTGCTGGCGTCCGCGTTTATGGTGCTGGAGGTCTATGTGGATCTCTATCAGCCGCGCCTGATGGCGGAGATCGTTGACAACGGCATTCTGGGGCTCGGAAACGGCGGCACGCCGGATCTCGGGATTGTAAAGCACACGGGTCTGATGATGATCCTGATCGTGCTGGCGGGCGGCGTCTGCGGCATCCTGAGCGGTGTCTGCACGAATGTGTGCAGCCAGAATTTCGGCAATGACATCCGCAAGGATGCCTTCTCGCGCATTATGCACTTTTCCTTCTCGCAGACTGACGATTTCTCCGTCGGCTCGCTGATCACCCGCACGACCGGCGATGTGACGCAGGTGCAGAACATGGTCTCGCAGATGATCCGCGGATGCGTGCGCTGCGGCATGTTCTTTGTTGCGGGCAGCATTGCGCTCGTGTCGCTTGCGGCAGATTTCGGCATCGTGATCGGCGTGGCGCTTCCGCTGATTCTTGCGGAGATCATCTTCGTTGTGCGGAGGACGACGCCGCTCTTTTCCCAGCTTCAGCACCGGCTTGACCGCATGAACACGGTGATACAGGAAAATGTCGCCGGGGCGCGTGTTGTGAAGGCGTTTGTGCAGGAGGAACGCGAGGCAAAGCGCTTCGGGCAGAGCAACGGCGATCTTGTGGATACGCAGTTCCGCGTGCTGATCCTCATGTCCTATATGCGCCCGATCATGAATATTGTATTGAATCTCGCAACTGTGGCAATCATCCGCATCGGTGCGCTGCGCGTGCAGGACGGCGGCATTCAGCCCGGCACCGTCATGGCGGCGGTGACCTATCTCTCGCAGATCCTGAACGGCATGATGATGCTGGCGATGATCTTCCAGACCGTGACACGGGGGCTGACCTCCGCCAAGCGTCTGCGGGAAGTTCTCGACGCAGAGCCGCCGATCCGCGACGGCAGTGCGGCGCCGGAAGCGCATACGGGCACAGTCGAATTCCGCGATGTCTCCTTCCGCTATCCCGAGCAGTCTGCCGATACGCTCCGCCATATCACACTGTCGGTCGGGGCGGGGGAGACACTGGCAGTCATCGGCGAGACCGGCTGCGGTAAGAGCTCGCTGGTGAACCTCATTCCGCGGTTTTATGATGTGACAGAAGGCGCGGTGCTGGTGGACGGCACCGATGTCCGCGATTTTCCGCTGGATGACCTCCGCAGCCGCATTTCGTTTGTATTGCAGAAATCTGAGCTGTTCAGCACAACGATCCGGGAGAATATCCTGCTCGGAAATTCGGATGCATCCGAGGAAGCGATCCGCACGGCGGCGAAGGCTGCACAGGCGGATGATTTCATCATGCAGCAGCATGACGGCTATGACACCCGCGTGACGGAATCGGGCATGAGTCTCTCCGGCGGGCAGCGCCAGCGCATCGCGATCAGCCGGGCACTCGTGAAGCCGGCTGAGATCCTCATTCTCGATGATTCCACCAGTGCGCTGGATTTCAAAACGGAGGCTGCACTCCAGAGTGCGCTTCGCACGGAATATGCGCACATGACAAAGATCATCATTGCGCAGCGCATTTCCTCCGTGCAGCATGCAGACCGCATTGCTGTGCTCGATAACGGCGCAGTCGCGGCTTGCGGCACGCACGAGGAGCTGCTGCAAACCTGCGAAGTCTACCGGGAGATCTACCGCTCCCAGCTGAAGAAGGGGGCGGAGCAGAATGGCTGAGAAATATACCCCGAGATCGGTGCAGCAGGGCTTCCGGCGCGGTCCGGGCATGATGGGCGCACCGATCGAAAAGGCGGAAAACAGCAAGCAGACGCTTCTGCGGCTTCTCGCGTATTTCAAGCCGGAGCGCAAAACGGTGCTGCTGATGTCTGCGGCGGTGCTGGTGAGCGTGCTCGCATCGGTCTTTGCGCCGAGCTTCCAGAGTCAGGCGATCGACAAGATCGTCTCCGCGGAGTATGATCTCCTGCCCCGCATCCTGATCATCATGATTGCACTCTATGCCGTGCAGGGCATCACCACGCTTTTGCAGGGATACATCAGCGCGTCGCTCAGCCAGCGGATCGTCAGCCGGCTGCGCACACAGCTCTTTGACAAGATTGTGCGCCTGCCGATCTCTTATATTGACGGGCATTCTCACGGCGACCTCATCAGCCGCATGACAAACGACGCAGACAACATTTCCGGCATCATCTCGTCGTCGCTGAGCTCGCTCTTTTCCGGCGTGCTTATGCTGATCGGCACGACCGCCATGATGCTGCATTACAGCGTCCCGCTCGGGCTGCTCTCCTGCTCGACCGTCATCCTGACCGTGTTCTTCACGAGCTTCATGTCCAAGCACATGCGGCGCTATTTTGTCAAGCGGCAGGAGCTGCTCGGCAGACTGAACGGCACCGTTGAGGAGATGGTGACGAATTACCGCACGATCATGGCTTATAACCGGCAGAAGCAGGTCATCGGCGACTTCTCTGGGACCGCCGACCAGCTCACGAAGACCGGCATCATCGCGGAGATCATCTCAAACTGCATGGGACCCGTGATGAACATGCTCTCGAATGTCTCCTTTGTGATCGTCTCCGTCTTCGGCGCATATTTCGCGCTGAAGGGCTATATCTCCGTCGGCGTGATTTCAGCGTTCATCATCTACTCAAAGCAGTTTTCCCGCCCGATCAATGAGCTTGCACAGCTTTACGGGCAGATTCAGACGGCGATCGCGGGCGCGGAGCGCGTCTTCTCGATTCTCGATACCGAATCGGAGGATTTCTCCGGCGAGAGCACCGGCGAGGTGCGCGGCATCATTGATTTTAAGCATGTGAATTTCTCCTATGTCGAGGGCAAGCGCATCATCAACGATTTCACGCTGCACATCGAATCGGGCAAGAAGATCGCACTGGTCGGCTCGACGGGCAGCGGCAAGACGACCGTCATCAATCTGCTGATGCGCTTCTATGAGATCGACAGCGGCGAGATTCTGCTGGACGGCAGGAATATCCGGGATCTTGCGCTCGGCGAGCTCCGCGACAGCATCGGCATCGTTTTGCAGGATACCAAGCTGTTCAGCGACACGGTACGCGCAAATCTCGCCTATGCGGTCAGCGATGCACCGCAGGCGGAGATCGAAGCCGCCGCGCATGCCAGCTATTGCGACCGTGTGATCGCAAAGCTCCCCGAGCAGTATGACACGGTGATCGGGCAGACGGGCGTGACGCTCTCGCAGGGCGAGCAGCAGCTTCTCGCGATCGGGCGCGCATTTCTCTCGTATCCGCGCATCCTGATTCTCGATGAAGCAACGTCGAGCGTCGATACCCGCACCGAGCAGAACATCCAGAACGCAATGGCGGCGCTGATGAAGGACCGCACGAGCCTGATTATCGCGCACCGCCTTTCGACAATTCAGGATGCCGACCAGATCATCGTCATGGATCAGGGCAGCATCGTCGAAAGCGGCACGCATGAGGAGCTGCTTGCGAGGGGCGGCAAATATCACGAGCTTTATATGACGCAGTTTGCAGGACAGGAAACATAAGAAATCCCCGCACAGTTCTCGCTTTGAGGCTGTGCGGGGATTATTATTTCTGCGGTTCGGGGCAGTCGGTGAGCCCGAGGATATAATCGGTGCTGGTGCCGTAAAGGAGCGCGAGCTTGATGATGATTTCGACCGGCACAGGGCGGATGCCGCGCTCATATTTGGAATAGAGCGACTGATCGCAGAAGAGATACTCCGCGATTTCGCGCTGTGTTTTGTCGTGATCCTCGCGCAGATCACGGATGCGGCTGAACATGCGCGGTGCCTCCTTTCTGCCTGCTTTCTAAACATGATTCAATTATAACGGATAAGATTCTATCGTTACCGATTTAGGACAATATGTCCTATGTGCAGTATGCACAACCGCTGGCTAAGCGGTTCATGGAATTCGTAGAAAAACAGCTTTTATCATTGACAAATAGGACAGATTGTCCTATAATTATGATAATATTATTCTGAAAGGATGGATGAATCATGAAGAAAAAAACTTATCTGCTGCTTTCGTTAATGCTGAGTGCCGGAACATTGGGGCTATTTGGCGGCTGCGGAACGACAGATACTTCCATCTCCAGCACTGCTGAATCTGCACAAAGCAGCAGTGAATCCTCTGCGGAGGAGCCTACGGCAGCTGAATTAGACTATGATGATGTGAAAGCATTTGAAAGCGCGTTGAATTCGGGTGATAATCTTGAAGGAAAAACGGTGCAGTTCAAAGTCAACAAATTGGAACCGCAATCTGCATTTGGGTATAACCTGATAACGGGTGAGCATCTGAATTTTGTTTCGTCGGAGAATCCGAATGCCAAAGAAGGCGATCTGGTGACCGTGAAAGTGAAGCAGGTGCAAAGCATGCTTGGGTCATGGCTTATTCAGTATGATATGATCAGTGTGAGTAAGCAGGATGACTCTTCGGATTCTGACAGCTTAAACAGTGAATCTGAAGCTGAAATGACTACAAACTCAGAAGATCAGGGCGATTCTTCAAACACTGAAAGTACAAATGGCGAATCAGACGCTGAAACAACCGCCGGCGATGAATCTTATGAGCATAATCAGTATTATGATATTGAAACTACTGCGACTATTACCAATTCGATTGGACACACAATTGTGATTCACAAAGTGCAGGCAAAACAGAACGCATCCATCAGCGCATCAATGCTTGCATACGCATCAGATGGGAGCGTTGTAGGGAAATCGACTAATGATATAGTCCTGACAAAAGGTGAATCAAACTATATCCAGTTTTATTTCGATGGAGATATATCGAATGCAGATTTGCAGCCGCAGTATAAAGTAGAAAAAGACTCGTTTATGGCGGGAGATCGTGATGCTGTCGAAATGGTACAGTATGATCAGTCGGAAGATAATTTATATATTACATTCAAGCAGGTCAAGGATAATCTGGGGACATTCGCCAAATTCAAGCTTTTGTTCTATAAAGGTGATCAAATCGTTGATTCGGAAGATGGGTACTTTAGCGCCTATGCGGAGAATCTGAATGGCAATGGCTCAACCGATGTCGCTTCTATTTGGGCGTATGGTATAGATTATGATAAAATCGAATATATATTCGAGCCTTGAGCTTTGCTGCAAAGTGCCCGCCGGAATACCCCTCCGGCGGGCATTTTTATTCTGTCCCGAAAAAAATTGCAGAAACCCCCGCTTTCCCTCTTGCAAAAATCGGAAAAATAGTGTAAAATATAAGAGGCGGCGTGTGCCCTCAGGGGGTCAGTGCGCCGACTCCAAACAAATCCCAATCTGAAAGGATGTAATTGACATGGCTGGACTTAACAAGGTTTCGGTTGACGACATTCAGGCAAAGGGCAAGAAGATCCTTGTCCGCTGCGACTTCAATGTCCCGATGAAGGACGGCGAGATCACCAACGACAACCGCATCACTGCGGCGCTCCCGACCATCAAGAAGCTGCTCGCAGACGGCGGCAAGCTGGTGCTCTGCTCGCACCTCGGCAAGCCGAAGAACGGCCCGGAGGCAAAGTTCTCCCTCGCACCGGTCGCAAAGCGCCTCGCAGAGCTGCTGCCCGGCACAAAGGTCGTCTTTGCTGCTGACGATACCGTCGTCGGCGAGCACGCAAAGGCTGCTGTCGCTGCAATGCAGGACGGCGAGATCGTGCTCCTCGAGAACACCCGTTTCCGCGGCAATGAGGAGACCAAGGAAGCAGAGTATGACGGCTTCTCCAAGGAGCTCGCAGACCTCGTTGACGGTCAGGTGTTCGTGATGGATGCATTCGGCTCCTCTCACAGAGCACATGCTTCCACTGTCGGCGTTGCACGCTTCGTCAAGGAGACCGCAGTCGGCTATCTGATGCAGAAGGAGATCCAGTATCTCGGCAACGCAGTTGAGGATCCGCAGCGTCCGTTCGTTGCAATTCTCGGCGGCGCAAAGGTCGCAGACAAGCTGAACGTCATCTCCAACCTGCTCGAGAAGTGCGATACGCTCATCATCGGCGGCGGCATGGCATATACCTTCATCAAGGCACAGGGCGGCGAGATCGGTCAGTCCCTCGTGGATGAGGAGAAGATCGGCTACTGCAAGGAGATGCTCGCAAAGGCTGCTGAGCTCGGCAAGAAGATCCTGCTCCCGGTTGATACCGCTGTGGCGGCTTCCTTCCCGGATCCGATCGACGCTGAGATCGAGGTCGAGTTCGTTGAGGCGGGCAAGATCCCGGCTGACAAGATGGGTCTTGATATCGGCCCGAAGACTGCTGCACTCTTCGCTGAGGCTGCAAAGTCCGCAAAGACCGTTGTCTGGAACGGCCCGATGGGCGTCTTTGAGAACCCGACCCTGAAGAAGGGCACTGTCGCTGTCTGCGAGGCACTGGCTGCTGCTGATGCGACCACCATCATCGGCGGCGGCGACTCCGCAACGGCTGCGATCCAGCTTGGCTTTGCAGATAAGATGAGCCACATCTCCACCGGCGGCGGCGCTTCCCTTGAGTATCTTGAGGGCAAGGTGCTCCCGGGTGTCGCAGCAATCGCTGAGAAGTAAGATAACTGCATATCAGTATAGGCGGATTGCGCACCAATCCGCCTGTGCTGTATTTCTGACGCGAAAGGACAGATCACGATGCCGACACATGCACAGCTTCTGAAACAGTACGTCAGTTCGCTCTGGCGGGTCATGCTCCCGCTGCTCGGCGGACTGCTGGTCTGCACTGCGGCGCTCTGGGCAGCGTTCGGAAGACGTGCCTCTCTGCCCCTGCTTCTTGCAGGCGCGGCGGCAGTCTGGCTGATCCTGAATTTCCTGCTGTATACATGGGTCTTGCGGAAGCTCAAACGGGAAAAGCCGCTCTATGACCTGATGGCGGAGAAGGGCGTCTGCGATGAAGTGCTGCAAAAGCACCGCGAGATCTATCCGAACCCGGGAATCGAGGAGCAGCTTCGGTATATCGACATGCTGATCCTGCTGGAGCGCTACACGGAAGCGGAGACCCTGCTCCGTGCGATCGTGCCGAAGCAGGTGCAGCCGCCGCAGCAGCTCATCTTCTATAACTGCCGCATGCTTCTCTGCACCGAAACAGGCAGAGCGGCGGAGGCATATCAGATTCTTTCTGCCAACCGCACGATGCTGGACAGCTATGCAAAGCTGAACAGCCAGGCGGCAAGCGCCTATTATGCGACGGCATCACTTGTGTATGCACTGCACGGCGATGCGGATACTTCGGCGTATTACTGCGATCTTGTGAGAGCGCACGATTCCGACGGTAATGACGTCCTGCGGCTCATCGCGGAGATTGCGTGCGCTGAGCGGCTCTATGCGCTCCGGCAAACCGCAGAGGCGGATGCGCTGGCGGACAGCATCCGGGCAAAGATTGCGGCGGCGGATATGAAGGACTGGCAGCGTGACAGACTGCTGCATGCGGTCAGCAAGGCATCCCGCTATTCACAGACGGTATAACGGAGGCTCATGTATGAAAGAATGGTTCCTCAGCGTGCTCAATAAACTGATGCCGCCGGATACCCCGCGCATCATCAGGCAGTTTGCAAAGTGGACATTTATCTTCTTTGCATTCTTCGGCATCCTCGTTTCGTTCAAGCCGAGCTATCCGGTACAGATGTTCTCGATGTTCCTGATGTTTCTGTTCCTGGCGTGCGTGACATCGCTCTCTGTGGTGTTTGCGTTCCGCCTGCTGACGCTCCTGACCGGCAAGACGAATCTCATGAAGCTCGATCAGATGTATGAAAAGGACGGCTATTCGCCGGACATGGGCTTTATCTGCAAGCATTCCAATCCCTTCGGCTACGGCAGGGAGCGGATCATGGCGGCATACCTCTATATGATGTGCGAGGATTATCCCGTTGCAAGAGAGCAGTATGCGCAGGCGGACAACGATCAGCTTTCGGAGCGTCTGCTCGCGATGAAGCATGTCATCATGCTGCGGATTGCAGCACTGAGCGGCAATCTCGACCGCGCCGACCAGCTCTTCGTGCAGAACCGCCTGTGGCTGGACAGCATCTATATGCAGACTCCGCTGCTCACGGACAGATACCGCCCGTATCTTGACGATGCGCTTGTCTATTACATGCTGGCGGCGGTGCTTTCGCAGCGCGCCGGTGATTATGATGCGGTCGAGAGCTACCGGCTGCTTGTGCAGCAGCGGCTGCGCGATATGGAGGACACCCAGGCGCACCTGACAGAGGAAGCCTTTGCACTCAGCCTGCTCTATGCAGAGGGAAGGCTTGAGGAGGCAGATTCCTACGCAAAGCAGCTGGAGGGCGAGATCTCCACAGCGCATATGCTGCCGCAGGGCAAGCGCAGCGAGCTGCTGCGGATGCTTGGACAGGCACGCATCTACGCAGATTTTGCATCTACCACCGCAGCGGGCATTGATGTTTCCCGTGAGCGTCCGCTCCCCGCGGGCACGGATTTATCCGTTCCGCCGATCTCGAAGGAGCACGGCGAGCATCCCGATGATATGGCGTCGATCCCGTTTTTGTGATTTGCGAAAGGAGTGAGCGTTTATGCGCAAAATAAAAGGCAATGCCGTAATCGGCACTGTGATCGGTATGATCATCGTGATCGCACTGGCGGTCGGCAGCATTGCAGTGTTCACGATGAAGCTGCGCGCACATTTCGGCTGGGGCACGGCCGTTTCGGTGCTGGCAGGCATCGGCATCTACAGTGCGCTGGGCGGCATCGGTTTTGCAATCGGCAAAGCAGTCAGCGACGGAGATACCTTCACCGGCAACCTTCTGTTCAATATCTGCCCGGTCATCTGCGCGGTAATCGCGTGGTTTGCGCTGTAAAGCAAAAAAGGAAATCATCCGGCATCTGCCGGAAATATATATTCAAAGGAGTATTATCATGAATAAGGCAAAGAGAAAGGCGATCATCGCCGGCAACTGGAAAATGAACAACACCCGCCCCGAGGCAAAGGCACTGCTCGAGGCGATCAAGCCGCTCGTCGCAAATGCTGAGGGCAAGATCGAGGTCATCGCATGCGTGCCGTTCACCAATCTGGAGACTGCCGTGAACACGACCGCAGGCAGCAATGTCAAGATCGGCGCAGAGAATGTCCACTTCGAGGAGAAGGGCGCATTCACCGGCGAGATCTCCGCTCCGATGCTCACTGAGCTCGGCGTCGAGTATGTCGTCATCGGTCACTCCGAGCGCAGACAGTATTTCGGCGAGACCGACGAGACTGTCAACAAGCGCACGCTGGCTGCCCTGAAGGCAGGTCTGAAGCCGATCGTCTGCGTCGGCGAGCTGCTCTGGGAGCGTGAGTGCAATATCACCGAGGAAGTCATCGCAAGACAGATCAAGCTCGACCTCTGGAGCGTCACCGCGGAGCAGGTCAAGGATGTTGTCATCGCGTATGAGCCGGTCTGGGCAATCGGCACCGGCAAGGTCGCGACCGACGAGCAGGCACAGGAGGTCTGCGCATTCATCCGCGCACAGCTCGCAAAGCTCTACGGTCAGGATGTCGCAGACGCTGTCACGATCCAGTACGGCGGCTCGATGAACGCAAAGAACTGCGCAGGTCTGCTCGCACAGCCGGATATCGACGGCGGTCTGATCGGCGGCGCATCGCTGAAGGCTGAGGATTTCAACGTCATCGTGCAGGCAGCGGTCAACGGTTAATTGACAGGAACGGATGCGGAAATGCGGAGTCCTCTGCATTTCCGCTTCTGCGGTAAGGAAACAATGGACAAAACACATTCGATTCGTATATGGCTCACGGCGGGGCTGATTGCAAAGATCGCGCATACGGCGATCCTGTTCGGCATCTGGGCGCTTCAGGATCAGATCCTGCGCCTGTCCGGCAGCAGCGCATTTTCTGCCGCAGACCGCGTGGGCTTTCTGCCGATGCTGCTGATGCCGGCCGTTTCGCTCACTGTGTATGTGATCCTGTATTTCGCGATGAAGCAGCACCTCGATCAGAATGCCCCGCAGCAGAATGCCGGGCTGATGCTTCTGGCGGGTGTCGGCGCACCGATCGTGCTTTCGGCGCTTTCGTTGGTGTTCAATCTGGTGCAGAATATGTGGATCGCCCGCAGCGCAGGCACGATGATGTACGCGAAGATCAGCACCCTCAGCAGCTTCGGAAGCTGGTTTGGCGTGCTGAGCACCTTTGCGATGCTCGCGATGGCAGCGGCGGCAGGTATGATCTGGCAGAGGTCACGCGATGCAGCACAGTGAGAAGAAACAGCCCGTCTCCGTGAAAAAGCTCCTCCTCATTCTCATCGGGAGCGCGGCAGGGCTCGCGGTGCTGATCGCCGGCGGAACCTATGTCTATCTTCGCTGCGCTGAGGCGGGCAGAGACCGGGATGAGGCACTCCGCACAGAGCGTGCGCAGGGCGACGCGGCCCGATGGGTGCAGGAGAAATACGGCTTCACACCCGAGATCACGGACGTTGATTTGAAACGCGACGGCGCGCTGTTTGATTCCTACTACACCGGCACGGCGATCGTCTGGGCATCGGACGGGGACAATTCATTCCGCGTGCTGGTCGGCGAGGGTGACGAGCACACCGGCGACGATTACCAGCATCAGGAGATCGAGGATGCGCTGCTCGAAGAGGTTAATGGCATTCTGTCGGGCGGAAAGGTGCTGCGGTTTGAGTATGTCAACAAGGGCAACGACGGCAGCTTTGTCCGCAAGAAGTTCACCGGCGACAATCTCAAAAGTATTCTTCCGGAGCTGATGCAGCTCCATTTGAAGCTCGGCTATGTGAACACAGAATTCGCCAATGCGCCGGATTTCCCGATTCTGCGCGATTTCGAGATTTTCACGGAGATGTTTTCCTTCGACAGCGCGGCGCATCTGGCAGATGCACTGCAGACGGAGGTCTATTTCAGAGGCGAGGACTGGGCACCGATGCTGACCGGCGGCTTATATGTCCGCGCGGACGGCAGCGAGGCGTTTTCCTATGATGTCATGGACTGCGGCGATTTCAAGGTCATGTACAGCTATGAGCAGGAGGGCGCACCGCCGAAGGTCACGCTCGAGGATGGGGATGCAGTCATCCGCCGCTTCCGCGAACAGTATCCGAACACCGATCTCGCAACGGGCACCGCGCACGGCTGGAAGGTCGTCACGGGCGGGCAGGCGTTTTACCTCTATTATCCCGTTCACGGCGAAATTCCGACCATGCGCTATATCGACGCCGTGGTCGAGGCGGAAACCGCCGACGAAAGCACCTATTTCCAGCACTCGAATATGTATGCCCACGGCGACTACTATGTGTTGGAATGCAATTACATCCCCATTCACCGCATCGCGGTCATTGAATAACACCGCAAATACATAAAAAAGGAGAAAAAACAATGAGTAAAGCACCTGTTGCACTGCTGATCATGGATGGCTTCGGCATCAATCCGAGCGACTACGGCAATGCCATCCGTGCCGCGAAGACCCCGAATCTCGACGGCTACTTCGCAAAATATCCGAACACCACCATCGGCGCATCCGGTCTGGATGTCGGTCTGCCAGACGGTCAGATGGGCAATTCCGAGGTCGGTCACACCAATATCGGCGCCGGCAGAATCGTCTATCAGCAGCTTGTCAAGATCACAAAGTCCATTCAGGACGGCGATTTCTTTGAGAACAAGGCGCTCGTCGCCGCGATGGAGAACGCAAAGACAAAGGGCACAGCCCTGCACCTGATGGGTCTTGTCTCCCCCGGCGGCGTTCACAGCCACCAGGAGCATCTCTACGGTCTCGTGGAGATGGCAAAGCGCTTCGGGCTTGAGAAGGTCTATGTCCACGCTTATCTTGACGGCAGAGATGTGCCGCCTTCCTCCGCTGCGGAATATGTTGCGGAGGCAGCCGCGAAGCTCCGCGAGATCGGCGTCGGCAAGATCGCGACCGTCATGGGCAGATACTACGCAATGGACCGCGACAACGCATGGGACCGTGTCGAGAAGGCATATGCCGCGCTGACCTACGGCGAGGGCATCGCAGAGACCGACCCGGTGCAGGCGATTCAGAATTCCTACGCAAACGGCGTCACCGATGAGTTCATGCTCCCGGCAGTGATCGAGGGCGGCGCAGTGATCGCAGAGAATGACAGCGTCGTGTTCTTCAACTTCCGCCCCGACCGTGCGCGCCAGCTCACCCGTGCATTCGTTGATCCGGAGTTCAAGGGCTTCGAGCGCAAGAAGGGCTATTTCCCGGTGCATTTCGTCTGCATGGCACAGTATGACGCGACCATGCCGAATGTCTCCGTCGCATTCCCGCCCGAGGAGCTCTCGATGACGATGGGCGAGTATCTCGCAAAGTGCGGCAAGACACAGCTCCGCATTGCCGAGACGCAGAAATATGCACATGTCACCTTCTTCTTCAACGGCGGCGAGGAGCGGCAGTTTGAGGGCGAGGACAGAATCCTCATCAAGTCCCCGGATGTTGCGACCTTCGATATGAAGCCGGAGATGAGTGCCTACGAGGTCACCGAGGCAGTGCTGAAGGAGATTGCAGCAGATAAGTTCGATGCGATCATCCTGAACTTCGCAAACTGCGACATGGTCGGTCACACGGGCGTGTTTGACGCAGCCGTGGCAGCGGTCGAGGCGGTCGATGACTGCATCGGTCAGGTCACGGAGGCAGTGCTCGCAAAGGGCGGCAAGGTCATCATCACAGCAGACCACGGCAACGCCGACAAGATGCTGGAGGATGACGGCACACCGTTCACGGCGCACACAACCTTCCCGGTGCCGTTCATCGTGCTCGGCGAGGGCGATGTGAAGCTGCGTGAGACGGGCGGTGTTCTGGCGGACATTGCGCCGACCATGCTGCAAATGATGGGTCTGCCGCAGCCGGCTGAGATGACCGGCAAGTCGATGATTGTCGGCTGAGATTCTTTCTGAGAAATGTGAGAGCCCCGGCGCGGAGCCCGCGCAGGCGTTATTCTCAAGCCGACTGACTATTCCGCGCTCGACTGCATTACCATGACGCCGCTGTTCGCGGCTTTTGGACACGCCTGCATTACTCCCTATAAAAATAAAGGGGTCCGGGGGCCGCTGCCCCCGGCGGGGCTTGGGGCGGAGCCCCATTATAAATCATCGCGCCAGCGATACCTTTTTTTACAAGCTGAGAGCCCCGGTGCATCTGCTGCACCGGGGCTCTTGTCGTATCAGTTATTCTTCGGACTCGCCGCTCCTGACGCTTGCGACAACCTCATCGAGGAGGTTCGAGGGAAGCGGCTCATAGCGCAGGAAGTCGAATGTGAATTCGCCCATGCCCTTTGCAACCTGGCGCAGATACATCGTGAAGTCGTGCATCTCACGCATCGGCACCTCAGCCTGAATCGTGGTCATGCCGTCACCGGCGGGCTCCATGCCGAGCACCTTGCCGCGGCGCTTGTTCAGATCGCCCATGATGTCGCCGGTCTTGTCGTCCGGGATCGTGACAGCCAGCGAGCCGATCGGCTCAAGCATGATCGGATTTGCCTGCTTCATGCCTTCCTTGAACGCGAGCGATGCCGCGATCTTGAACGCCATTTCAGAGGAATCGACCGGGTGATAGGAACCGTCCAGCAGCGTTGCCTTGATGCCGACGACCGGGCAGCCGGCCAGCACGCCGCGCTCGACGCTCTCCTGCAAGCCCTTCTCGATGGCCGGGAAGAAGTTCTTCGGGACAGAGCCGCCGAAGATCTTTTCCTCGAAGACCAGCGTCTCGCTGTCACACGGCTCGAACTCGATCCACACATCACCGAACTGACCGTGACCGCCGGACTGCTTCTTGTGTCTGCCCTGCACCTTGTCGGTCTTCTTGCGGATGGTCTCCTTGTATGCGATGCGCGGCTCAGAGAGCTCGATATCGACATTGAACTTGGACTTCAGCTTTGCCTTGACGACATCCAGATGCTGATCGCCGAGACCCGCGAGGATGCGCTCCTTCGTGGTGGTATCGAGATCATAGGAGAGGCACTGATCCTCTTCCAGCAGCTTCTGGAGGCTGGTGCCGATCTTGGACTCATCGCCCTGTGCGGTCGCCTTGACAGCCATGCGGAAGGTCGGGTTCGGATACTTGACCGGCGCGAACTTCACGACATTGCCTGCTGCACAGAGGGTATCACCGGTGGTCGCGTTCAGCTTGGTCGCGATGATGATATCGCCCGCGGAAGCCGAGCCGACTTCGATTTGCTTCTTGCCGAGCAGCGTGAAGATCTTGCCGACATGCTCTGCTGCGCCGGTTGCCGCGTTGACGAGATCGGTGTCAGGCTTCAGCACACCGCTGATGACCTTGATGAAGCTGATCTTGCCGAACGGATCGGCGACGGTGCGGAAGACGAATGCGGAGAGCGGTGCAGCCGGATCGACCGTGACGTCGATCTCCTTGCCGGCGCCGTCAGTCGCCTTGAGTGCAGCCGCAGTGGTCGGGTCAGGCATGTATTTCAGGAAGTCGAGCAGCAGGTCACAGCCTGCGGGATTCGTGCAGGAAACGGTGAACACCGGGTAGGCGGAGCCGTTGCGCATTGCCTCATGGATGCCGTGGGAGATTTCCTCCTGCGTGAAGGGCTCCTCCGCAAAGAACTTTTCCATCAGTTCATCGGAGGTCTCTGCAACTGCCTCGGAGAGACCGGAGAGCAGATCGTCTGCGGTGATGCCTTCCTTATCGTTGAGGACGATGCCCTGCGCGTCAGCCGCGACGGAAACGCCCTTCTTGTCATATGTATAGGACTTCATTCTGCTGAGGTGGACGAGCGACTTGAACTGTCCGCCTGCGATTTCCGGCACGATGACCGGGCAGACCTTTGCGCCGAATTCCTCCTTGAGGGAGTTCAGCACGGAATAGAAATCCTGGTTCGGATCGTCGATCTTGGTGATGACGAAGAGAATATGCTTGCCGAGCTTCTGCGCGGCCTTGAATGCCTTTTTGGTGCCGACATGCACACCGGACTTTGCGGAGACGGTGATGATGACGGTATCACCTGCATACATGCCCTCATTGGTTGCTGCTGCGAAGTCGAACAGACCCGGGGTATCGAGCAGGTTGATATGGAAATCACTGTAATCGAAAGATGCCAGCGAAAGGTTGATTGAGAACTTACGCTTGATTTCCTCGGGGTCATAGTCGCAGACGGTGTTGCCGTCGGCGGATTTGCCCATGCGGTCGAGGACGCCTGCGCGGTAGAGCAGAGCTTCTGCCAGTGCAGTCTTGCCGCTGCCGCTGTTGCCTGCGATCACGATGTTTTTGATCTTGGACGTGTCATAGCTTTTCATATATGCTTATCTCCTATCTGCCGCGCTATCATGTGCACAGACCGATACCGGATTTCGGGAGCGGGGCTGAGAACCCGCTCTGCACATGCCCCTGCGCGAAACGATACATCTATTATACCATATGTTAAAAAACCTTTCAAGTATCCAATTCATTTTCTACATAACGCTGAATTTTAAGGCGCTGATTTGTGCAATTTAACAATTACAGAACTGCGCTCTTTTTCGCTGCTTTCAGATTCATTTTATCTTTCCGCGTTATACTATATAACAGAAAGCAGACCGCCGGAATGTATACGGAACGAAAGAGTGAGCACGATGGAGACAAGGATTTTGATTGCAGAATCGAATGAAGCGCTGGCAGAGGCGCTGCGGGCACGCATGGAAGCAGACGGCTTCACCGTGACGGCTGCGGAGAACGGGACGGATGCCCTGCGCCTGCTCGATGTCCCGCGCTTTGATGCAGTGCTGCTTGACCGTGCGCTGCCGGATATGGACGGGATATCCGTCCTGCGGGAGATGCGGACACGCGCACTGGACACGCCGGTGATGCTGCTCAGCACGCGTACATCGGTCGCTGAGCGTGTGCGCGGGCTCGACAGCGGCGCGGACGATTATCTGATCAAGCCGTTTCATATGGATGAGTGCATGGCGCGGGTGCGGCGGCTGGTGCGCTGCTGCCGGCGGCATGCGGAGATCCCGGGCGGCAGCTCCGGCAGCGGTCGGTACTGCATCGCCGATCTGACGGTTGATACTGTGCATCATGTCGCGACACGGGGCGGCAGACGGCTGGGGCTCTCGGCGAAGGAATGCGCGATTCTGGAGTATCTGGCGCAGTACCCGGATGCCGCGGTATCGGCAGAGCGGATCGAGGCGACGGTCTCCGGCGGGCAGGATGTGTCGGCGGCGGTGATTCCGGTGTATATCCACTATCTGCGCCGGAAGGTTGATGCGGGATTTGCAGTGAAGCTGCTGCATACCGTGCGCGGCGGGGGATATATGCTCTCGGCAGCGCCGCCGCGCCGGAAAGCAAAGGCGTTTGCGGGCGGGCGCTTGCAGATCGCGTGAGACTGCCCGGCCGGCAGCGCAAACTTTCACCCTCCTTTTGCTGCGATTTCGTAAAATCGTTAATTTTGCACAAAATCGGAGCGCAATATTCTACTAAAAACGACTTGAAACTTCCAAAAAAATGCGGTATAATGATAAGAAGGATAATTATCGGAAGAAATCTATGTGTAAAATAACAGAAACCGCCGGGCGTGCGAACGGTTCGCTGCCCGAAGGAGGAGGAGACCATGACTATGCCGCAGCAGGGTGCCCCGCAGGTGCCCAATCCGCTCGACAGCCGCATCATCCGCACGCCGAGCGCAGTTGCCAAGCGCACATTTTTCTATGTGCAGGAATGCGGCCACCTCAAGGCGAGCGCCGCGCATCATACCAGCCGCCGCAATTTGCAGTCATTCCTGTTCGCCGTTGTGCTCGACGGACGCGGTATGCTCCGTTTCCAGGATCAGACCTACCGGCTCTCTGCCGGTGACTGCTTCTTCATCGACTGCCGCGCACAGCATTCCTATGAGAGCGACCCCGAACAGCCCTGGGAGCTGCTCTGGGTGCATTTCGACGGCTGCACGACCGCGGAATATTACAAGCTGTTCAGCGCAGGGCAGCAGGCGGTCTTTCATCCTGTCACAACGGCGAAATTCTCGTCGCTCGTGCAGGAGATCATGCGCCTGAATGCCGAGTCCTACGCGGACACTGAGGTGCTGACCTCCGGCCTGCTCGCCAATCTCCTGACCATGCTGCTGACCGTCAACAGCGTCGCCGAGGAGACCGACACCGCCTTGCAGGCGAAGCTCAAGACCGTGCTGGCGTACATCGACGCGAATTTCACCGAGGAGCTGCGCCTGGACGAGCTTGCCCGCCGCTTCGACATCAGCAAGTATTATCTCACACGCGAATTCAAGCGCGCATACGGCGAAACCATCTTCCAGCATATCATCGGGCTCCGCATCAATTACGCAAAGCGCCTGCTGCGCTTCACGGACAAGTCCGTGGAGGAGATTGCAGCGCTCTGCGGCTTCAATGATCAGAGCTACTTTTCCAAGCAGTTCAAGAAGGCGGAGAATGTGACATGTCTCGCATTCCGCCGCAGATGGCGCGACTGAGCGGTTTCCCCTCGCCGCCGTGCGCGGAGCGAAGGCGACGGGTGCCGTGCGGTTTCTTTTGATCGCAAAGATGCCCTTCTGCCGGAGTTCCGCCTGATCATCAATACCGTACCTGCACCGGTGCTCGATGCCGAACAGCTTATGTGCGTCCGTCAGGATGCGCTCCTGATTGATCTGGCTTCGGCGCCGGGCGGGGATGACTGCGAAGACAAAGGACGGTGCATTCGGATGACGGATCAGTTCTGGCGGATATTCGTGATCGGCGGCGTGATTCTCACAGCCGTTCTGGCACTTGTGACCTTTTTCGTGACACAGCCGAAGGACGACCTGCGTACGGAGCGCGTGCAGGTCGCCGCTGAGCCGGAGATGACTTCCGCTGGGACAACTGCGGGCACCGTGCTCCGCGAGGCAGTGACTGTCTCCCGCACACAGGAATCTTTCCTCGCAGAAACTACAACCGGGATCATAACAACAATGCCGGACACAGACCTCAACACCGCAGATCCTGCGGCGCTGATGCGTGTGTCCGGCATCGGTTCTGTATTGGCGGAGCGCATTGTCGGTTACCGCACTGCAATCGGCGGCTTTATACGGCGCAGTCAGCTTACGGAGATCGAAGGCATCGGCGAGGAGCTGGCGGCGCGCATCATGGAGGCGTTTCACATAGAGGGCGAGCTCCCGCCTGAGGTGCCTGCTGTCACCGCGCCGCCGCAGACCGCGGAGCCTGCTGATGAAACAACCGAAGCACCGGCGCCCGGTTGCTACGAGCTGAATCATGTGACCCGTGAGGAGCTGCTGACGATCCCCGGCATCGACGAAGAAAAGGCGGATGCCATCCTCAGTCTCCGGGAAGAGCTCGGTGGTTTTCTCTCGATCAACGAGCTCTGGATCATTGAGTCACTCTCCGGCGATTACATCGTGCATGAGCTGACGGACTATTTATATGTAGAGAACGACACAGCCCGCTGATTACTGCATGCGGCTTTCGGCGGCGGGGTAGAAATCCTCGCCCTCGATCTTTCCGCGCTGCCAGGCGTGCTGCCGCGACGGGCGCAGCGCACATGCACCGACCGGCAGATCGGAGAGCAGATGCAGCGAAGGATCCATCTCGCAGAGCTCGCCGACCGTAATGACCACGGCGTCCTCATCGGTGTGATTCTCGCAGCCGCAGATGAACTCCCAGGCGTTGTCATTGAAATGGTGACAGACGGTCGTGATGTCGGCACCGTCAAGCACATGCAGGCAGGTGAGCACCAGTGTATCGGGGCGCTTCGAGAAAGGATAGTATGCCATAGCGTTTACCTCGTTCCATTTTATATAGTATAAGACGGCTGTACTTCATATCTATATCATACAGCATTCCCCGGAAAAAAGCAAGTCCTGTCTGCGAATGTGAAAAATATGCGAAAAATGCACGATCTCGTATAAGGCTGCTGCGGGAAATAAAAACCGCGGCAGTGCTGAAAAAACGGATTCGGGAACATAAAACGCCATTTTGTAATGATTCGGAGACAAATTGTAACCGAATTGTAACAGTTTGATGCCGATTTCGCGGAAACTGTGCAAAGAAATCATCATGCTGTCGAAAATATATAAACCAAGTTGCCTGAATTCGTTATTTCCTACAAATAAAGTGACGAAATAGTGATTGGGATTGACTTTTGCGCGGATTTCGTGTATATTTACAGTATGAAAACATAGACCGAAGTGCGCGTACTGACCGGAAGCCTGACACCGGGATGCACGCAATCGGCGGTTTGTGTTCATAAAGGAAGCGATACACGCTCCCGGCTGCGGAAATCGCAGCGAAATTCAGCGCCCGTCAGCTTGCGGGCAAAATTTCCGGCTGCGACGCAGCAAAATTTCTTCGCAGCAAAATGAAGGAGGAAACTTACAATGAACAAGCTTAAGAAGTCCCTGGCACTGGTCGCTGTTCTGGCGATCGCGTCGTCCGCACTTGTTGCTTGCGGCGGCAATTCTTCCAGCACTGCTGATACTTCCAGCAAGGCTGAGTCCAGCGCAGAGGAGTCTAAGGACGAGTCCAGCGCAGAGGAGTCCAAGGATGAGTCCAGCGAAGGCAGCGCAGCTGCTGAGCTGACCAACGAGGATCCGACCCTTTCCGTCCTGTCTTGGACCGACAACGACCTGAAGAACATGTTTGCAGTTCTGTTCCAGGAGAACAGCGACTACAATGCAGACAATGTCAAGTGGGTCCAGGTTGGTACCGGTGGTGAGGAAGCTCGCGATCAGTATGTCAACTACTTCAACGGCGGCGAGGACTGCGACCTGTTCTGCCTCGAGGCAGACTGGATCCTCGACTACATCGAGAAGGACGAGTACACCGCTCCGCTGACCGACCTCGGTTTCACCAAGGAAGATCTGTCTCACGGTTATGGCTACGTCACCGCAATCGGCACTGACTCCAAGGGCAACATCAAGGGTTCCTCTTGGCAGGCAACTCCGGGCGGCTATGTTTACAGAACCGACCTCGCTGAGGAGTACCTCGGTGCAAAGACCCCGGCTGAGATGCAGGAGTTCGTTAAGGACTGGGATACCTTCACTGCAACTGCTAAGAAGCTGCAGGATGACGGTCACAAGATCGCTATGGCTGATACCCTCGGCGGTATGTGGCAGGTCGCTCAGTACAACAAGGGCGCAGCATGGGTCAAGGACGACAAGCTCGTTGTTGATGACTACTGCACCAAGTACCTCGAGCGCGCAAAGGAGTACTATGACAAAGGCTACGTGACCCAGGAGGCACAGTGGTCCGGCGGTTGGAACGCAATCATGCAGGATGATTCCACCATGGGTGCATTCCTCTGCACATGGTGCTTCGGTAAGAACGGCACCCTGAGCGGCATGGAGGGCAACTCCGAGACTCCGGATGACGCAACTGAGTGGGTTACCGATGGTCCTACCGGCGGTAAGTTCAACATCACTGAAGGTCCGGAAGGCTGGGCATGGGGCGGCACATGGCTTGCTCTGTCCACCAAGTGCAACACCAAGAAGTCTGCACATGACTTCGTTGAGTTCTTCACTGTCAATGCTGACACCATGAAGAAGTATGCTCTGTATGCTTCTGAGTTCGTGAACAACAAGGACACCATGAAGGCAATCATCGACGAGGGCTCCAACAAGAACGCATACCTCGGCGGCCAGGATCAGTTCGCTGTCCTGTTCAACCAGGCTGATAAGATCGACATGAGCTTCGTCACCCAGTATGACTCCGTCATCAAGGGTAAGTTCAACGATGCAGTCGGCGACTATGTTGCGGGCACCTACGCAACCACCGATGAGGCTATCACCGGCTTCAAGGCTGCTGTCCAGGCTGACCTTCCGAACATCACTGTCGAGTAATTCGACGCACCATTTCCGCAAATCCCGCAAGGGATAAACGGCAAATAAACAAGATAACCGAATATAAACCTATTGGGCTTGCCCCAATAGGTTTATATTCTCATTTTGAGTTGTGATTTTCACTAATTTCTTCTTGAAAGGGTGTGCTGAATGGCTACCTCTGCACAAAGTCGGATCAAATCCGTCAGTTATGCGAAGTACGGATACATCTTTGTAGCACCGTTCTTTATCGTATACTTCATCTTCATGCTGTACCCGCTCCTGACGACATTCTCGCTTTCTGTTCACGGTAACGGTACCGTAGCCGGTGCATCGAACGGCGATTTTGTCGGTCTCGCAAACTTCCAGGAGATCCTGTTCGGCACGACGAAGAACCATACGGACTTTATCCGCGATTTCAAATCGACGATTATTATCTGGGTCGGAAACTTCATTCCGCAGCTCGCACTCTCGCTCCTGCTTGCAGTGTGGTTCACAGATATGCGCATTAAAATGCCCGGCAAGGGCTTCTTCAAGGTCGTCATGTATATGCCGAACATCATCACCGCTGCTTCCGTTGCAGGTCTGTTCATGACGCTCGTCGGCGCTTCCAAGTATTCCGTCGCGAACGTCCTGTTCGACAACAGCATCAAGTGGCTCCAGACCGGCTCCGATATGCCGGCGAAATGCGTGGTTATGTTCATCCAGGTCTGGATGTGGTTCGGTAATACGATGATCATGCTGATGTCCGGTATCCAGGGCATCAACGAGTCCCTCTTTGAAGCTGCTGAAATCGACGGCGCAAGCTCCAGCCAGACCTTCTGGCGGATCACGCTGCCGCTGCTGAAGACGATCATGGTCTACACGCTGCTGACCTCTATGATCGGCGGTCTCCAGATGTTCGATATTCCGTACATGCTGACCGATAACAGCACCAGACAGCTCACAAACCTTGAAACCGTCGCAATCTTTATCTATAACAAGTTCCATGCCGGTACTGAGGCATCGAGACTGTACGGTATTTCGGCGGCTGCATCTGTGCTCCTGTTCATCGTGACTGCGATCCTCGGCGCTCTGGTCTTCTATGTCCAGCGCGATAAGGATGCAATCGAGAAGAACAGAAAGCGCAAGCAGATGATCAAGGATGCAAAACGCAAGGCGAAGGGAGGCGGATTCAGCATATGAGCAAGGTAACTTATGATACCGACAAAGGCGGTTACCAGGGTAAGCTCCTTCTGAAGTCCATTCTGGTTTACATCGTTCTGATTATTCTGACGCTGATCTGCCTTGTCCCGATCTATCTGCTGTTCGTGCAGGCGACCAGAACTTCCTCTGAGGCGGTCCTCGGCTTCTCGCTTGTCCCGAGCAACAACATGATTGCAAACTTCCAGAAGCTCGGCAAAGCGTATACGAAGTATCACGGTCTCATCGGTGTGCGCAACTCTCTGATCATCGCGCTCTCCTGCGCGGGTCTGACCGTTTTCTTCTCCGGCATGACGGCATACGGCCTCGTGGTCTATGACTTCAAGCTGAAGGGACCGATGTTTGTGTTCATCCTCGCAGTCATGATGGTTCCGACGCAGGTTACCTCCGTCGGCTTCATGAGAATGCTGACGAACATGAATCTGACCGACTCCTACATCCCGCTGATCATTCCGTCCATTGCGGCGCCTGCGATTGTATTCTTCATGCGACAATACATGCTGTCATCGTTCCCGCTCGATATCATCGAGGCTGCACGAATCGACGGTTCCAACGAGTTCCGCACCTTCATCACCATCTCGATCCCGATGATGAAGCCGGCATTCGCTGTTCAGGCTATTTTCGCATTCATCCAGAAGTGGAATGATTACTATACGCAGTCTCTGGTTCTGATCTCGGGCAACAACAACCAGATGACAATGCCGATGATGGTTCAGTATGTTCTCATGACGAGAAACAATGCGGACTACGGTGCAAACGCACTCGCGGTCTTCATCTCCATCGTCCCGGTTGCACTCATCTACATCTTCCTCTCCAAGTTCATCATCGGCGGTGTCGCTGCCGGCGGTGTCAAGGAGTAATCGGCAAAACGAAATCGCACAGTACCGTTTGGTGCTGTGCGATTTTTTATGTGTAAGAGAACCCCCCGATTTGCGGTATCGGGGGATTGCTGTTTATTCAGTGACTTCATAGCCTTCATCTGTGATCGCCTGAATGAGCTCCGCACGGTGCGTGAGCGGGGCATTCAGATGAAGCACTGCTGTACCCTGCTCATGGCTCACATCCGCAGAATCAACCTCTGCGAGCGCCTCACAGCAGGCACGCACATGCGCTTCGCAGTGTTCACACATCATCCCGCTGATATGCAGCGTTTCGGTCAGCTCTGCGGGTGCTTCAGCGGTTACGAGGGGTTTTGCTGACGCGGGTCTGACTGCCTTGTCATGCCTCGGGTCGTGGATATTGACGAAATTCAGCCGGAGTGCATTTGTCACAACACAGAAGCTCGAAAGGCTCATCGCAGCGGCGCCGAACATCGGATGCAGCTCCCAGCCGAGCCATGCGGCAAATGCGCCTGCCGCGAGCGGGATGCCGATGCTGTTGTAGATGAACGCCCAGAAAAGGTTTTGCTTGATGCTGCGGAGGGTTGCACGGCTCAGACGGATCGCTGCTGCGGCGTCAGAGAGCGTGCTCTTCATGAGAACGACATCTGCCGCGTCGATCGCCACATCTGTGCCCGCGCCGATCGCAATGCCGATGTCTGCGCGGGTGAGGGCGGGCGCGTCATTGATGCCGTCGCCGATCATTACGACCTTGCCCTCCTTCTGTAATTCACGTATGACCGCATCCTTGCCGTCCGGGAGGACACCTGCGATCACGCGGTCAACACCCGCTTCTTTGCCGACGGCATTTGCTGTGCGTTCGTTGTCACCGGTGAGCATGACCACGCGGATACCCATATTCTGCATCTGCCGGATGGCTTCCGCGGAATCGGGCTTGATGCGGTCTGCGACAGCGATGATGCCGAGCAGCTTTCCGTCTTCCGCGAAGAAAAGCGGTGTCTTGCCTTCCTGCGCAAGACGGTCAGCGGTCTGCTCGGTCTCAGCGCTGATCTCTGTACGGGAACGCAGAAACCGCAGGCTGCCGCCGGTCAGCGTTTTGCCGGCAGCTTTGCCGGTGAGACCGTTGCCTGCGAGCGCGGCGAAATCCGTGACAGGCTCTGCGGTGATGTGCTTTTCCGACGCATAGCTGAGAATTGCCTTTGCAAGCGGATGCTCGCTTTTTTGTTCAAGCGAGAGCGCTGCACGAAGCAGGGCGTTCTCCTCGCAGCCGATCGGCAGAATGTCCGTGACAGCGGGTTCACCGCTTGTGATCGTGCCGGTCTTGTCGAGCGCCGCGATCTGCACCTTGCCGGCTTCCTCCAGTGAAGCCGCCGTCTTGAACAGGATTCCGTTTTTCGCACCGAGACCCGAGCCGACCATCACGGAAACCGGCGTTGCGAGACCGAGTGCGCAGGGGCAGCTTATGACAAGCACGGCGATGGCACGGGCAAGCGCATAGCCTGCGGTCTGCCCGGCGAGCAGCCAGATCACGAACGTCAGCAGCGCGATGCCGATGACTGCGGGCACGAAAATGCCGGAGACGCGGTCGGCGAGCTTTGCGATGGGCGCCTTGGTCGCTGAGGCCTCCTCGACCATGCGGATGATCTGTGAGAGGGCAGTGTCGCTGCCGACGCGGGTCGCACGGCAGCGCAGGAAGCCCGACTGATTGATTGTCGCAGCGGAAACAGGGTCGCCCGCTGTCTTGTCTGCGGGGATGCTCTCACCCGTCAGCACAGCTTCATTGACGGCGCTCTCACCCTCCAGCACCGTACCGTCCACAGGGATGCTCTCGCCCGGGCGCACGAGGAATATATCGCCCTGCATGACCTGTTCAGCGGGGATCGTCAGTTCTTTGCCGTTCCGCTCGACACAGGCGGTCTTCGGCGAGAGCTGCATGAGCTCTTTGAGCGCGGTGGTTGTTCTTCCCTTTGCGCGGGATTCCAGTAGCTTGCCGACGGTGATGAGCGTGACGATCATCGCAGCGGATTCAAAATAGAAGCGCATCATGTCGGCTTCGACTGCGGCTGTATCGCCGTCTGCGGCGGCGCGTGTCATGTGAAAGAGTACATAGACGCTCCAGAGAAATGACACGCCCGAGCCCATCGCGACGAGTGTGTCCATATTCGGAGCGCGGTGCAGAACGCCGCGAAAGCCGCTGACAAAGAATTTCTGATTGATGACCATGACGGCGGCGGCAAGCAGAAGCTGCGCGAGCCCCATGGCGATGTGATTGCCCCCGAAAAATGCAGGGAGCGGGGCGTCGAACATCATGTGCCCCATCGAGAGATACATGAGCGGCAGAAGCAGCAGGACGGACGCGATGAGCCTTCGCCGGAGCGCGGGCGTTTCGCGGTCTGCGAGGGCGTCTGCATCGGGGGCGGGGGATGCGGCAGCGGCAGCGGCAGCATCTTTGAGCGCAGCGCCGTATCCGGCATCGGTGACAGCGGCGATGACCGCTTCCGGGGATGCGCTGCCCTCGACGCCCATTGAGTTTGTCAGCAGGCTGACAGAGCAGGCCGTCACGCCCTCCACGGCGGAGACCGCCTTTTCAACGCGCGCGCTGCATGCGGCGCAGCTCATCCCGGTGACATTGTATTGGATCAATCGGATTCTCCTTTCTGAACTGATAGCGCAGTAAATCATTATTTGCACGGAGCCCGTGCAGGCGTTTTGCCGTCCGGGCAACTGACAGAGAGTGCTCAGCAGCTTAGTATGACGCTGCTGCTCGCAGCTTTTGAATGCACCGGCACCGCTGACAGAACACTGACTGCAACAGGCGCGAACAGCGCCGTCACTGCCAGTTTTTCACGAAGCGGGGGTGACAACCCAAGGGGAAAGGGGGAGATTCGCTCCACTCACAACCCCCTTCCCCCTTAGGTTTTCGCCCCCGAGCCCCCGCTTTCCTGATCCCC